>OHWB01000009.1_pt1 | contig 89380 bp, 74 predicted proteins | sample 1579591 | NCBI WGS metagenome assembly OHWB01 (sample SAMEA3882503, study PRJEB24775) | human gut metagenome | biome: human-associated habitat; feature: intestine environment; material: feces | place: Netherlands | collected 2009/2010 | reverse complement strand
TAGGCAAACGCCCAACTTCTTGATTTTCAATCAAAGTCCAATTTAGAGCGAGTTATTTCAATTAACATTACGCTCTAAAGCCCGTATGCCTGCTTTGTTTCTATACTATCGGCAGACTTATTCCGTTGATTTTCTGATAGATGTCGAGTGCATAGATATCCGTCATACCACTGATGTAATCCAATATCGCCATGATTCGCTCCTCCAGATTCTCGTTCTCTATGTCGTACTGGCTGCTTACCCTTCTCAGGAGTTGCTTGGAGTAGAAGCGGGATGGATTCACGGCGGCATCGATGAAGACCTCCATCAGGGTAGCCATGATCTTGTAACCCGAAAGTTCGATGTCGAGAACCGGTTTGCTGGCATAGATTTTCTTGCGGGAAACCTGCGTACATTTCTGATAGGCTTGGCGCTGATGTTCGGCGATATGTTCGATGAGGCATCCCTCGAAAGTGCCGGCAAGAATTTCCTCTTCGTGATTCAGAAAAACATTGACGCATTCGTTCTCAAGCTTTCCGATTACGCAGGCACGCATGTACACTACCTGTTCGTTTTCATCGGTCAATCCCTCATCCAGGATTCGCTGGCGAATCTTCTGCTGGGTTTCCTCGTCAAAGAATCCCAGCAGTAAGTCTGCAGTCTCCTCGAAGGATAAGATCTTGAGCTTGTGAGAGTCTTCGATGTCCATAATCTCATAACAGATGTCATCAGCGGCTTCTACCATATACACCAGCGGGTGGCGGGCATATTCCAGAGGCTCTCCCGGTTTCGATTTTCTCAGGATTCCCAACTCCTCTGCAACCTTCTGGTAAGATTCGGCTTCGGAAGTAAAAAATCCAAACTTGCCGTGCTTCCCTGCCAGACTGCTGGCAAAAGGGTATTTCACGATGGCAGCAAGCATAGGATAGGTCATCACGAAACCACCCTGGCGGCGACCTTTAAACTGATGTGTCAGGATTCTGAAGCCGTTGGCATTACCCTCGAAATGGGTGATGTCGTCCCAGAACTTGGCAGAAACTTCATCTTTCAATCCCTGTCCGGCACCCTCGCTGAAGAAAGTCTGGATGGCTTTCTCGCCAGAATGACCGAAGGGAGGATTGCCCAGATCGTGCGCCAGGCAGGCTGCACTCACGATGGTTCCGATTTCCTCGAAGAGCGTATCCTTCAATTCCGGGCGCTTTTCGATGATGTGGCGGGAGATATCGTTCCCCAGCGACATACCCACACTTGCCACTTCCAGGCTGTGAGTGAGGCGGTTGTGTACGAAGATGCTGCCCGGCAGAGGGAAGACCTGCGTCTTGTTCTGCAACCGGCGGAAAGCCGAAGAGAAGATGAGTCGGTCGTAATCGCGCTTGAACTCCGAGCGGTCATCGTGGCGCTCGGCGTGCTTATGCTCCTGTCCGAATCGCTTGTTAGATATGAGTTGGGTCCATTCCATATTCTTTCTGTATTATGAGTCTTTTATGTTGTCTATTGTGCAAAAATACACGAAAGTTAGGATAAATCAAAATAAAAAAGGATAAATTATATCATTTTCACGTCTAAAATGCGATTATTCGGTTAAAAAGCAGTATTTTTGCAGAAAAATAGAAAATTATGCTGAAAGTAAAGATTATCAATAAGGGGCATCAGCCTCTCCCTGCGTTTGCCACACCTCAAAGTGCGGGCATGGATTTGCGTGCTAATATCGATGAGGCTATCGTGCTTCATCCTATGGAGCGCCGACTCGTTCCTACGGGGCTTTTCATGGCATTGCCGGCTGGTTATGAAGCGCAGATAAGACCTCGCAGCGGTCTCGCTCTGAAGCATGGCATCACCGTGCTCAATACTCCGGGTACCATCGATGCCGATTACCGTGGCGAGATCATGGTGCTGCTCATCAACTTCTCGCAGCAAGACTTCGTCATCAATGATGGTGAGCGCATCGCACAAATGGTGCTTGCCAAGCACGAACAGTGCGACTTCATCGAGGTGGAGGAGCTGGATGAAACTGAGCGAGGTGCAGGCGGTTATGGTCATACCGGCGTAAAATAAGATAAGGATTTTTAGATAAGATTTGATCGTGAAGATAGATTTAAGAAACATGGGAGTCTGGGTGACTGTGGTGCTCATCGGCGCCATAGCCTTGCCTTCGCTCGCCCGAAAAAAGAAGGTGCAGCCTGTTGGTCAGCAACAGCAGACTGTAAGGGTGGATTCGCTTTCTCCAAACAACCGTAAGCGATATGATTACTTCTTGACCGAGGCGGCTCGCCAGCATGCAGCTGGCAATTATTCTGCCGCCTTCGATCTCTACGAACACGCCCGGAACATCGATCCTAACTCGGCAACGGCAAATTATTATCTGTCTCTCTATTTGACCGAGATGAAGCAGGATTCGCTGGGTCTTCTGCGATTGCAGAAGGCGATAGAGCAGGATCCTGAGAACCTGATTTTTGCAGAGCGACTCGCCCAATACTATATCAGCAAGGGAAAATACGAGGATGCCATCAATGCCTACGAGGCTGTCTATGCCAAGAATCACAGCAATACGGATGTGCTCCGCGTGTTGGCGCAGCTCTATCAGCAGCAGAAGAACTTCAAGATGATGCTCAATACCGTCAGCCGTCTGGAGACCGAAGAAGGTGAGAGCGAGCAGTTTACACTCACCAAGATGCGTATCCATGAGATGATGGATGACAAGAAGGCTGCCTATAACGAACTGAAGTCGCTCGTAGAACAGCATCCTCTGGACATGCAGTATAAAACCATGCTGGGCAACTGGCTGATGCAGCACGACCGTCAGAAGGAAGCGTTCAAGTACTTCACTGATGTGCTGAAGGAAGAGCCGGATAATTCCTACGCCCAGATGTCGCTCTATGATTATTACAATGCCACCAAGCAGGCGGATCTGGCGAATGGCATGCTCGATAAGATTCTGATGAGTCAGAAGACGGATACACAGACCAAGATCATGATGTTCCGTTCCTTCATCCAGAACAATGAAACCGAAGGCGGCGACTCTACCAAGGTCATCGCCCTCTTCGATAAGGTGCTCAATGTGCCACAGCCGTCTTCAGAGATAGCCGAGGTGCGTGCCGCCTATATGAGTTTGAAGAAGATGCCGACCGACTCTGTGATTTCAGCCTTCAAAAAGGTGCTTGATATCGCTCCAGATAATGCCAATGCGCGCATCCAGACCATTCAGCTGCTCTGGAATCAGAAGAAGTATCATGAGGTGATCGAGCAGGCGAAGGCTGCCCACGAATACAATCCGGAAGAGATGATCTTCTATTATTTCGGAGGTATGGCTTACTATCAGAATAAGGACGAAGATGCGGCGCTCAATGAGTTCCGGCTGGGTGTAGCTCAGGTGAATAAACTCTCTGCCAACGATCTGGTTTCTGATCTCTATGCCGTGATGGGCGACATCCTGCATCAGAAGAATCAGAAGGATGCAGCCTTTGCAGCCTATGATTCCTGTCTGCAGTGGAAAGCCGACAACGTAATGGCGCTCAACAACTACGCCTACTATCTGAGCGAGGAAGGCAAGGATCTGCACAAGGCTGAGGCGATGAGCTACAAGACCATCAAGCTGGAACCGAACAATGGTACCTATCTTGATACCTACGCCTGGATTCTGTTTATGGAAGAGCGTTATGTAGATGCCAAGACCTACATCGATGCGGCTCTCAAGAACCGTGATTCTACCGAGAATAACAGTACGGTATTGGAGCATGCCGGCGATATTTACGCCATGAACGGTATGGTGAATGAGGCTGTCGGCTATTGGAAGCAGGCCTTGGATGACGATCATCAGACCGAAATCCTGAAATGGAAGATAGAAAATAAACAATATATTTCCGAGGAAGAATTCCAACGAAAGAAGAACCCTGCAGCTGCTGAGCTCAAGAAATCGAAAGTGGCAGGCAAGTCTGCGGGTAAAAAGAATAAGAAAGGTAAAAAGAAGTAAAGAATATGAAGAAGATGAATATGGCAGTAGCTGCTGCGGCACTCCTGCTGATGGCTTCCTGCGGCACTACCAAGAAGATGGAAGGAGCTGGAAAGGTGAATGCCAACGATAAGAAGACCGAGACAAAGGCAGAGCAGTCGGTTGCGCTCAAGAATCTGGCTTTTGTTCAGAAAGTATCAGATAATCAGGTTTATACCAATAATATTGTGGGTAATATGAATTTCAATCTGCAGGCTGCAGATAAGGACATCACCGTGCCGGGCAAGTTGAGTATGCGCAAGGATGAGGTAATCCGCATCCAGCTCTTCATCCCTATCCTGGGTACAGAGGTGGGAAGACTGGAATTCACCCCTAACTATGTGCTGATCATCGATCGCCTTCACAAGGAATACATCAAGGCAGATTATACCCAGGTGGATTTCCTGAAGAAGCAGGGTGTGAACTTCTATTCTCTCCAGGCACTCTTCTGGAACCAGTTGCTCGTGCCTGGAACCAAGAAGGTGACAGATGCAGACCTGAAGAAGTTCTCTGCCAATCTGGATGCTGTGGGTGAGAATGTACCTGTGGCTCTGCAATATGGCAAACTGAACTATACCTGGACTGCCAACCGTAATTCGGGCAGAATCACCGAGGCCAATGTGGTGTATCAGGACAGAAGCACCAGTGCAGCCAAGCTCAATCTGAAATACAGCAATTTCAAGAGCGTGGGCGTGAAGATGTTCCCGGCTACCCAGAATCTTACGCTCTCTGCTATGGTGAACAACAAGCCTCAGGTGGTGAAGATCAACATCGATATGAAGAGCGTGAAGACCGACAGTAAATGGGAGGCACAGACCGAAGTGTCTGACAAGTACAAGAAGGTGGCTCCAGAGGATGTACTCGGCAAACTGATGAGTATGTAGTGTTTGTCGCGAAAGAAAACAATGAAATCATGTATTGAATAATGAAGCGAATTATATTTTTCCTATTGGCAATCATGTTCTCGCTTGCTCCCTATGCGCAGAAAACGGTGCATAAAAAGCCGGTGAAGAAAACCGCTGTTGCCAATCGTAAGCATCAGGCTCAAAGAAAACCGGCGGCTCGCCGTGCCAAGGCACCTACCAAGGCAGAACGCCGTGCTGCTACCTATAGCAATGCTTCTATCAGAGGATTGCAGGGGCAGCGTGCCGATATCCAGCGAAGAATCAGGGAGCAGGAGCAGGCTTTGCGCAAGAACAAGGCTGACGTGAAGAAGCGTCTGGAAGACCTGATGGCGCTGAATGGCGAAATAGACCAGAGTCAGAAGAAGATTGAAGGTATCGAGAAGGATATTCATCATATTAATGGAAACATCGGTATCCTGCAGGCGCAGTTGAAGACCCTTCAGCAGCAGTTGCAGGATAGAAAGAACAAGTATATCCGTTCTATGCGATATATGAGCCGGCATCATACGGTGCAGGACAAGCTGATGTTTATCTTCAGTGCCAAGAACCTGACCCAGATGTACCGCCGTCTCTCGTTCATCCGCCAGTACTCTTCTTATCAGAAGGTGCAGGGCGAGGCTGTAAAGGCTAAGCAGCAGCAGGTGAACGATAAGCACAAGCAGTTGCAGAATGTAAAGGGGCATAAGAATACCTTATTATATAAGGGCAAGCAGGAGAAGACCGTGCTCGAAGGCAAGCAGACCCAGCAGCAGGAGATGGTACACGGACTGCAGAAGCAGCAGAAGACCATTCAGGCTGTCATCGCCGACCAGCGCCAGAAGGATGCAGCCATCAATGCTCAGATCGACCGCTTGATTCAGCAGGAAGTAGCCAAGGCTCGTGCCCGTGCTGCTGCCGAGGCCAAGCGCAAGGCAGCCGCAGCCGCTGCTGCCAAGAAACGTGCAGAGGAACTGGCGCGTAAGAAAGCTGCTGCTGAGGCTGCTGCAAGGGAGAATGCCCGTCGTATTGCTGAGGCGAAGGCTCGTGAGGCAGCTGCAGAGGCTGCAAGAAGAAAGGCTGCCGAGGAGGCTCGTGCTGCTGCCGAGGCTGCTAGAAAGGCGCAGGAAGAAGCTGCTGCCCAGGCTGAGGCGAAGGCTAAAGCAAAGGCGCAGGCTAAGGCCCGTGCTGCTGCCGAAGCTGCTCAGCGTGCTGCCGCAGAACAGGCGGCTCGTGAAGCTGCTGCCGAACAGGCGGCTAAGAAGGCGGAAGCTGACCGCAGGGCTGCTGAGCTGAAAGCCAAGGCGGATGAGGAGCGTCAGGCCCGTGAGATTGCTGCTGCCAAGAAGGAGGCGCAGGAAGCGGCTACCTTGAGTTCGGTAGATAGAATGTTGAGTGGTGGATTCGAGTCAAACCGTGGCAGATTGCCTATGCCTATCAGCGGCGGTTATCGCATCGTGAGCCATTTCGGACAGTATAATGTTCAGGGATTGAAGGGCGTTACCCTCGACAACAAGGGTATCAATATCCAGGGTAAGCCGGGTTGTGTGGCTCGCAGCATCTACGATGGTGAGGTGAGTGCCGTCTTCGGATACGGTGGTATGTGGAATGTCCTGGTTCGTCATGGCGCCTACATCTCGGTATATTGCAACCTGAAATCGGTCAGCGTACATAAGGGTCAGAAGGTTAGTACCCGTCAGGCTTTGGGTAGTGTAGGCTCTGATAACATCCTCCAGTTCCAGCTTCGCAAGGAGACGGCAAAACTCAATCCGGAGGCTTGGCTGGGAAGATAAAATACAGGAGAATCAAGGTTAACAGTATAGGCAGATAGAGGAAACCCTCTTAGATGGCAGCGCCATCTAAGAGGGTTTCGTATTTAGCAATGGCATCGCGTATTTCGCTGATGCGGATAAATTCGTTGGCAGAATGAGAACGGGAGGATTCGCCCGGCCCCAGCTTGAAGGATGGGAAATGCATCAGAGCCTGATCGCTGAGGGTAGGACTGCCGAATGGTTTCATACCCATAGCTACACATTTCCTGATAAGAGGATGCTCCGGGTCGATACGGGATGACTTCAGGCGGAAACTGTGAGCCTTTACCTCGCTCTTGAGATGCTGGCGGATAAACTCGTAAACCTCCTCGTTGTCGTAAAACTCGTTGGTTCGGATATCCACAAGCATCGTGCACTTATCCGGAATCACATTATGCTGGGTTCCGGCATTCACCACGGTGAGCGTCATCTTGGTAGGACCCAGAAATTCGCTTACCTTCTCGAATTTGTAATCACGAATCCAGCGCATGTCATCCAGTGCCTCGTAGATTGCATTCACTCCTTCGTTTCTTGCCGCATGGCCACTTTTGCCATGAGCAATCACATCCAGCACCATCAGTCCCTTTTCGGCTACGGCAGGATTCATGCCTGTAGGTTCTCCCACAATGGCAAGATCGATGTGTGGAAGCAAGGGCAGGGCACGCGTGATGCCATCCTTTCCCGAAACCTCTTCTTCGGCGGAAGCCAGATAAATCAGGTTGTAGCTCTGCGGCTTCTCCGTCAGCATTCGGAAAATCTGGAGAAGGGAACACAATCCGCCACCGCAGTCGTTACTACCCAGTCCATAAAGCACGCCATCTTTTACATTTGGAGAAAAAGGATCGCGACTCCACGAAGCCACGGGCTTCACGGTGTCGATATGGGCATTGAGCAGCAAGGTAGGACGGCTCTCATCGTAGTGAGGGTCGATAATCCAGAGGTTGTTTGCCTCGCGCTGCGGTTCGAAACCATAGCTGCGGATGGTCTGCTCCATGATGTCGGCAGCATCTTTTTCGTTGCGGCTTACCGATGGAGTGGCAATCAGCTTTTTGAGCAGTTGCACCGCATCGCTAACATATTGTTCCTGTGTCATCATAATCTCTCTATTTTTTGATTTTGGGGCAAAGTTACGAAAAAAAGAGCATATAAAGTGGAAAAACCAACATTTTATTTTGTGTTCTTAACAAATTCTATTATCTTTGCACCAATATTATAATACTAAGCTTATGCAAATTAATAGTCATCTTTCGGTTCTGGTTCATGACCTTGCTAAGAAGTGGGGAGATAAGCCTGCGCTTACCTTCAGGAAGTTTGGTAGTGACCAGTGGCAAACGGTTTCATTCAATCAGTTTTCCCTAAGAGTGAAACAAGTGAGCAATGCCCTCCTCAATCTTGGGGCTAAACCACAAGACAAAATAGCTGTCTTCTCGCAGAACTGTGTGCATTATCTGTACACCGATTTTGGTGCATACGGTATCAGAGTTACTGCAGTACCTTTCTATGCCAACAGTAGTGAGCAGCAGATTCAATATATGATCAATGATGCCCAGATTCGCTTTCTCTTCGTTGGCGAACAGGAGCAGTATGACAAGGCACATCGTATCTTTGCCCTCTGCCCATCCCTGGAGCGCATCATCATCTTCGATTCCAGTGTGCGCATCAGTACACACGACCCTGCAGCCCTCTATTTCAAGGACTTTCTGAAGTTGGGTGAGAATCTTCCACGTCAGACCGAAGTGGAGGAACTCTACAAGCAGGCAAGTATGGATGATTTGGCCAACATCCTCTATACCAGTGGAACTACCGGTGACAGTAAGGGTGTGATGCTGACCTATAGCCAGTATTATGCTGCTTTGAAGGCAAACAATGAGTGCATTCCTGTTACCGAAAAGGATCGTGTCATAGATTTCCTTCCATTCACCCATATCTTTGAGCGTGGATGGGCATATCTCTGCTTGAGTGAGGGAGCCCAGCTCATCATCAATACCTATCCACAGGAGATTCAGGAGAGTATGCGCGAAATGCGCCCTACCTGTATGTGCAGTGTGCCTCGTTTCTGGGAGAAGGTGTATATCGCCGTAAAGGCTAAGATGGATGATGCTGGTCCTGTCAAGAAGAAGCTCTTCTACCATGCTCTGGCAGTGGGTAGGAAGCGCAATATCGAGTATATAGCCAACTGCAAGCGCCCTCCTTTGGCTCTGGAGCTGGAATATAAGATTGTCAACAAGACTATCCTGAGCATTGTGCGCAAGCAGTTGGGCTTGGATAATCCTAATATCTTCCCTACGGCAGGCGCTTACGTAAGTCCTGAGGTGGAGGAGTTCGTACATGCCATCGGTATCAATATGGTGGTGGGTTATGGCTTGACAGAGAGTCTTGCTACCGTATCTTGCGATCATCTCGACAAGAAGCGCAGCCTGGGTTCTGTGGGTCGTCCTATCTCCTGCATCCAGGTCAAGATCGGTGAGGATAACGAGGTGCTCCTCAAGGGACCTACCATCACTCCAGGATATTATCATCGCGATACCACCAATGCCAAGGCATTCGATAAGGATGGATTCTTCCATACCGGTGATGCCGGCTATCTGAAGGATGGTGAGCTTTACCTCACCGAGCGTATCAAGGATTTGTTCAAAACTTCGAATGGTAAATATATCGCTCCGCAGCAGGTGGAGTCTTTGCTCCTGGTGGATAAGTTCATCGATCAGGTGGCAGTCATCGCCGACCAGCGCAAGTTCGTTTCAGCCCTCGTTGTACCTGAGTTCCGCCTCGTAGAGGATTGGGCTCGTGAGCATCACATCGCCTTCGCCTGCCGTGAGGACCTGTGTGCCAACGAGAAGGTGCAGAAGATGTTGATGGATCGCATCCAGATTCTTCAGCAGCACCTGGCTTATTATGAGCAAATCAAGCGTATCACCCTCCTGGCTCACCATTTCTCTATGGAGTCGGGAGAGTTGACCAATACATTGAAGATTCGCCGTCCTATCATCAACAAGAACTATAAGGCGGAGATTGACAAGATGTATGAGGAGTAATCATAAAGTTCAAAGTTCAAAGTTCAAAGTTCAAAATTCAAAGTTAAGAGTTAATGATTACAGCTGACCAGTTGAAAGATGTGATGGACAGAGCCGATGCTCTCCATCATTATCTCAATATCGACCAGAAGAAAGTAGAATTCGAGGAGGAGCAGCTCCGCACCCAGGCTCCTGACTTTTGGGAAGACCCAAAATATGCGCAGGAGCAGATGAAGAAGGTGAAGAGCATCCAGAAATGGCTCGATGGCTATAAGACCGTGCGCCTTTATGCCGATGAACTGAAGCTCGCCTTTGATTTCTATAAGGACGAAATGGTGACCGAGGAAGAGGTGGATGCCGATTACGGCAAGGCTATCAAGGCTATCGAAGACCTGGAGTTGAAGAACATGCTTCGCCAGAAGGAAGATCCGATGGACTGCGTGCTCAAGATCAATTCCGGTGCCGGTGGTACGGAAAGTCAGGATTGGGCGCAGATGCTGATGCGTATGTATATGCGCTGGGCTGAGGCTCATGGCTACAAGGTAACCATCACCGATATGCAGGAAGGCGATGAGGCTGGTATCAAGAGCGTGACGATGACCATCGAGGGCGGCGAGTTCGCCTATGGTTATCTGAAGAGCGAGAATGGTGTGCATCGTCTGGTGCGTGTATCTCCTTTCAATGCTCAGGGCAAGCGAATGACCAGTTTTGCCAGTGTCTTTGTTACTCCGTTGGTGGATGATACCATTGAGGTGTATGTAGATCCTGCCAAACTCTCCTGGGATACTTTCCGTTCGAGTGGTGCCGGTGGTCAGAATGTAAATAAGGTGGAGTCGGGTGTCCGTCTGCGTTATTGGTACACAGATCCTGATACGGGCGAGGAGGAAGAAATCCTCATCGAGAACACCGAGACCCGCGACCAACCGAAGAACCGTGCCAAGGCATTGTTGCTCTTGAAGAGTCAACTCTACGACCGCGCCATGAAGAAGCGCCTCGAAGCCAAGGCGAAGATAGAGGCTGGCAAGAAGAAGATAGAATGGGGAAGCCAGATTAGAAGCTATGTCTTCGACGACCGTCGTGTGAAAGACCATCGTACCAACTATCAGACCTCTGATGTGGATGGCGTGATGGACGGCAAGATCGATGATTTCATCAAGGCATACCTGATGGAGTTCCCAACTACCGACGACGAACAATAGAATTATAACAACCTAAAAATAAGATAACTATGAGTGGAAATAAAGATTTAAGAAGAGCCAAGCATGAGGCTTATCAGAAGAAGCAGGCTGCCAAGGGCGAGAAAGTAGTAAAGTGGATTTTCATCTCTTTGATAGTACTGGGTGCTCTCTTTGCCATCTATGCAGCTTCTATAGCTTAATAAACTTCTATCGCATAAAAAGAGTAAGAAATGAGTGGATTGGAAATAGAAAGAAAATTCCTCGTCAAGAAGGGCGACGCTTACAAAAGCGCCGCCTTTTCTAGTAGTCATATCCAGCAGGGATATATTCCGGCTGAAGGGGCTACGGTGCGTGTTCGCACCCGAGACGACAAGGCTTACCTTACCATCAAGGGTAAGTCGGTGAATGGCGGAATGACCCGCTATGAGTTTGAGAAGGAGATTACCATGGACGAGGCGCAGCATCTCCTGCAACTTTGTCAGGGAGGCGTGATTGATAAGCGCCGCTATCTCGTGAAAAGCGGTAATCATATTTTCGAGGTGGATGAGTTTTATGGTGACAACGAAGGCCTGGTGATGGCGGAGGTAGAGTTGGAAAGCGAGACCGAAGCTTACGAGAAACCGGATTTCATCGATCGCGAAGTAACAGGCGACAAACGCTTCTATAATTCGCATCTTTTGACAAATCCATTCTATAAATGGCGTGATTCGCTATAAAATTGCATAATTATTTAGGATTTTGCATAATTTACTTTCGATTTATACGCTTATTTGGATTATTTTTTATAATTTTGCAGCATCAAAGAACTGAAGCGTTAAGAAAGATATAATAGCGCTGTGAGTTTGATGTGAAATAATAAAGGAGAATCTAAGTTTTAAAAAGAAATAATATAGTAATAATAAGGAGAAAGTAAAGGAAATGGCAGATTCAAATAGAGGTAGTTTTGGTAGCAAGTTGGGAATGATTCTTGCTACCGCTGGTGGCGCTGTAGGTTTGGGTAACGTATGGCGCTTCCCTTATATGGCTGGTCAGGAAGGTGGCGCAGCCTTTATCTTGGTGTACATCGGAAGCGTGCTTTTGCTCGGTATCCCTTGTATGATTTCGGAGTTTATCATCGGTCGCCACGGTGCTTCCAATACAGCTCGCGCCTATACCAAGCTTGCCAATGGCACAGCCTGGAAGTGGGTGGGTTTCCTGGAAGTGCTCACGGGTTTCCTGATTACGGGTTACTATGCTGTGGTTTCGGGGTGGTGCTTGCAGTATGTGTATGCCAGTATCATCGGCGAACTGCATGGTGATGCCAACTATGTAGCTCGATATTTCCAGGAATTTGCTGCCGATCCGTTCCGTCCTGTATTGTGGACGGTGGTTATTTTCCTGATTTGTCATTTCGTGATTATCCATGGTGTTCGTGGCGGTATCGAAAAGGCATCCAAGGTGATGATGCCGCTGCTTTTCATCCTGCTGCTCATCATCGTTGTGGCTTCCTGCCTGTTGCCTGATGCGGGCAAGGGTGTCGAGTTCCTGCTCAAGCCTGATTTTGGAAAGGTAGATCGCAATGTGTTCCTTAATGCCTTGGGACAGTCGTTCTATTCCATGAGTATCGGTATGGGTTGCATCTGTACCTATGCATCTTATTTCAGTCGCCAGACCAATCTCTTTAAGTCGGCATTGCAGATTTCAGTCATCGACTTGATGGTTGCAGTATTGGCGGGTCTGATGATTTTCCCTGCAGCCTTTTCTGTTGGTATTTCGCCGGATAGTGGTCCGTCACTCATCTTCATCACTTTGCCGAATGTCTTCAACAAGGCGTTTGCGGCACTTCCTGTATTGGGATGGATTATCTCCCTGCTGTTCTATGTACTTCTGTCAGTGGCAGCATTGACCTCTCTGATGTCGCTGCACGAGGTGAATACTTCGTTCTTCTACGAGGAGTTGAAGATCGACCGTAAGAAGGGTGCTTGGATTGTAACCATCTCCTGTGCCATCATTGGTGCATTCTGTTCGTTCTCATTGGGAGCTACCGATAAGCTTTCCTGGTTGGGCAAGACGCTTTTCGATTGGTTTGATTTCATCACCGGACAGATTTTCCTTCCAATGGGAGGCTTGCTTACTTGTCTGTTCCTGGGATGGTATGTGCCAAAGAAGATTTTAAAGGATGAGTTTACCAACTGGGGAACCTTGAAGGGTCGCCTCTTTGGCATCTATTTCTTCCTGATTAAGTTCGTGTGCCCAATCCTCATCTTGCTGGTGTTCTTAAACCAGTTTGGAGTTTTGTGATAATCGGAGTTTGGACGTAAGGTATATATAATATTAAGGTATATATAATAAGGTGTAGTTCTTCAATAAACATAGATCCTACACATTTAACATTAACATAATGGAAACAAGAGGAAATTTCGGAAGCAAGTTAGGAATTATTCTCGCCACGGCGGGATCTGCTGTAGGATTGGGAAACATTTGGCGTTTCCCATATATGACTGGTCAGAATGGTGGCGCAGCCTTCATCCTGATTTATTTAGTCTGCATCATTCTGCTGGGTTTGCCGGGTATGCTGAGCGAATTTATCATCGGTCGTCATTCTGCATCCAATGCAGCCCGTGCTTATACCAATCTGGGTAAGCACAAGGCGTGGGGTGCCTTGGGATTGATGGGCATCATCACTTCCATGATCATCTTCGGATTTTATTCCGTAGTGGCAGGCTGGTGCTTGCAGTATCTTTATGCAAGTATCATCGGTGGCGTGCATGGTGATCCGGAGTATGTAAAAAGCTATTTCCAGACCTTCGCATCCGATCCGATTCGTCCTGTATTATGGGCTTTGGGCTTTATCCTGCTCACCCACATGGTGGTGGTTCGCGGTGTTCGCAACGGTATTGAAAAGGCATCCAAGATCTTGATGCCGCTGCTTTTCATCCTGTTGGTGGTCATCGTGATTGCTTCCTGCTCTTTGCCGGGAGCGATGAAGGGAGTGGAGTTCCTGCTGAAACCGGATTTCAGCAAGGTAGATGAGAATGTGCTGCTCGAGGCTCTGGGACAGGCTTTCTTCTCGCTGAGTATGGGTACGGCATGTCTTTGCACTTACGCTTCTTACTTCAACCGACAGACGAATCTCTTGAAATCAGCCACTCAGATTGTAACCATTGATACGCTCATCGCCGTATTGGCTGGATTGATGATCTTCCCGGCAGCTTTTTCTGTGGGAGTTCAGCCGGATAGTGGTCCGTCGCTTATCTTCATCACCCTGCCTAATGTTTTCCAGCAGGCTTTTGGCAATATGCCGGTGGTTAGTTACATCATCTCTGTATTGTTCTATGGCTTGTTGGTGTTGGCTGCTCTTACCTCTACCATCTCGATGCACGAGATTGGTACCGCCTTTATTTATGAAGAGGGCAAGGTAAGTCGTGCGAAGGGAGCCTGGGTTGAGACGATAGTCTGTGGTATTATCGCAGTATTCTGTTCCCTTTCTCAGGGAGCGGTAGAGGGATTGGGCTTCTTCGGTAAGGATTTCCTCTCCAACTGTGATAATTTGACGGCGCAGCTTCTGATGCCGTTGTCTTCGTTCATCACCTGCCTGTTCCTGGGCTGGTATGTACCAAAGAAGATTGTACGTGATGAATTCACCAACTGGAATACGGTAAGTGGAAAACTTTTCCCTGTCTTCCTCTTTACCATCCGATTCATCTGTCCAATCTGCATCTTCCTCATCTTCCTGCATCAGTTTGGAATCATCTAGTTCCTCACATATAGTCTTGTAAGGGCAAAAGCACCGTACTCCAATAGGGTACGATGCTTTTGCCCTTACTTTTTATATGCAGGTCTTGCCGGATAGTTAGAAACAGATGTAGGGTTTCAACCTTTCTATTTCGTCTGGTGGAAAATCCTTCAGCAGTTTGAGGTCTTCTATACTATGCAGTGGACCTTTCAGCCTGCGATAATCACAGATTTCCTTGGCTTGATAGAAGTTGAGATAGGGGTGTTTCTTGAGCTGGTTGAGCGTTAACTTGTTGAGATTCATCTTGCGGATTTGCTGCTCGTCAATCTTGATATAGGCAATGGAAGATTCGGGCAATCCATCGATTTCTTCCAACTGTTGGGCAGATGCAAATCCTCCCAGCCGTTCTCTGTATCTTACGATGCGGCTGGCATAGTAACTGCCTATACCGGGAATCTTCATCAGCAGCGTCGTATCGGCGCCATTGATTTCGATATGCTCGTTGGCTCTCAGCTTATGTGGATAACTATAAACCTTGGTATCATCGTTTCTTCTATTATTATAATAAGGTGTATTGCGCCTTCCGCTTCTTCCATATCCTTCTTTTCCGTAGAAATCAGCCGCAGGCTTGTAATCGTCGGCTATCTGGATAAACGGCAACAGCACCTCGTAGGTTCTCTTGGTGATGCCATAGACCCGGGCGAAATCGGATGGGCGGGAGAAGATGCCGCCTTTCTCCCGGAAACGGATGATGCTTCTGGCTTGCCAGCTTTCTAATCCCAGCCGTTCGAAATCCTCAGCGCTAGCCGTATTGGGATCAAAAGGGAAGAGTTCGTGCACCATCCCTTCTTCTTTGCTGTATAAAGGATGAGATTTGGAGGCGTGATGGATTTTGGCAGATGATGCATCTTTCTCTTGATTGCTGTTTGTGGAGTCTAGTTGGGAAGTCACAGGAGCATCGTTCTGCTTTTCCTGAATCAGGAACGTGAGAGAAACACACACAATCATAATGGCAAGCAGGGTGAGGAGAGCTTGTCGGTCTTTCTTTTGAAGGTAAAAAATGTCTTTGAACTTCATAAGCTCCGATTTTATAGGTGAGTCGGGATTACTGGACTGCATTGAGTCCATTTCCTTTCTATAACACATTGATAATCAAGATACCATATCTGATATTTTATTCATTAGGTTCCGATTTTTCGCTCTCTTATAAGGTGTAGCAACCGCCTATATGCTAGTCGGTTGCAACAAGGAATAAGAGAGGGGAAAATCTTTTTTTTATCGCTGTACGAAGTTTTGGGTCAGAAGCTGTACCTGGTTCCGTAGCCAGGTAATCTGCTCTGCCTGTTGGTCGAGCATCACCTTCTGGTTATTAATGACACCCATCAACACATCCGGGCTGCTGTTGATGTTGACAGTAGAATTGCTGATGTGATGCACATTTGTCTTCTCTGACTTTTTATCCTCATACTCTTCATCTGAAAGAAAGAAGTCACCAATTGGTACCTCAAAATATTCAGATAACCTTTCAAGGTAACGAGAGTCTATATAGGTTCGGTCCTTAAAATAAGCCATCGATATGTGAGAGCTTTGACCGAAGACAAAAGCCACCATTTCTCCGACGGCTTTGCGCTGCTCATCGAGCAGCCTTTTCACTAAATTTCCGTTAAACATACTACAAAATCTATAAATGTAAGTTAAATAATACCGCAAATAAAGGATTTCTTTCCTAAAATTGCGGTGTTTTCAATAATTCTTCTTATATTTGCCCACAAATTTAGCAATTAAATTCGAGATATGCAAGAAAATGAAGTTAAAAATGGAGCATTAACCATAGAAGGTTATTATGCGACTCTTTCCAAGAAGGAAAAGAGTCAGCTCATTCAGTTTCTCATGACAAAGTATGGTTTCTGCTACAATACTGTACAACAGAAGTTGACCGGCAGGACCAAGTTTAACCCAAGAGATCTCTTGGTAGTACAAACAGTTATAGATCAAAGCTTATGGAAAAGCAAGTAGAATTTTTCGTGTCTCCACAAGGAGAAGTGTGTTATTATGGCCTTGATGGTAAGGTGCTCAGTTACGGTACTGAGCACCCGGATATCATTAACCACATGGCAGAGTTGATAAACCGACTTTACCCGGAGGCGTATAAGTACCTGGCAGACTTATACGCCAAGAGCAAGCCTAACAGACTCTATTACAGATTCCTCATTACAGAGCGTTTCATCCGTTGCAACATGGGTTCCAACGATACACTTAGTTTCGATGTCGATGGTACCATTCTCCACCTGGAAAAGGTCAACTGTCCTCTCAGAGGTATATGCCCTAGGGAGAACATTGTCTGCAGCCCAAAGCAGAAGACTCCTTTCTTTCCAAAGGAACTAGAGGTAGCTAAGTTCTTTGCACAGGGCTATGTAGCCAGAGAGATAGCACAGAAACTTGGCAAATCCAAGAACACGGTGGCAGCACAGCTTCGCAAGATGACCAAGCGCCTAGGGCTGAAGTCAACAAGAGACATCATCAAGGTAGTTCATGAACTGAACCTATGATTTGCCATCGATGCTGCAACAAGCGCAACTGCATCAATGGCTCCTGGTGCAGTTGCTTTAAGATTTACGTGGAGTACAAATTTATCGTTCTATGCATATTTTATAAGAAACCAAAGTTATGAGGATTAGGATTAAGTTCTGGACAGACCGTGAGATTAGAGCGGCATTCGATAAACGGGGGGGGCAAATATAAGGGCATCCTCCAACAGTTGATGATGGAGCGAGACTACGCTTTTCAGCGTCAGATTCGCTACTATGTCAATGTTGACATTGATAAGATCATGCGCAAATTATCTTAGTACTTTCTGTTTAGGTAGTTCTGAGTTAATTTTGCAGCACAAAATATAAAGATATGATTAAACAAGAGATAGTTGATCGCATTATAAGTGATGTCTCCATTCTGGAAGTAGCCGAGAGTGAAGGCATTGACTTCAAATCCCATAAAGGCAACCGCCATTGGGCTTGCTGCCCGTTCCACAACGAGAATACTCCATCATTCTATGTGGACACAGGCACAAACTGCTGGCGATGCTTTGGCGCATGCCGCTCAGGCGGCAACGTCATCAGCCTCTACCGCAAGCTGAAGAATGGACTTCCTTTCCCGATTGCCTGCAAGGAACTCGCCAAGAAATATCTCAACGAGGAGATTGAGGACGAGTGGCGACCAAGCAAGGAGGAAGAGGAGAAGCAAAAGGAGCAGGAGTCCCTGCGCATAGCTCTCAGCTATGCGCAGAGCTACTTCACAGAGTGCATTCAGGAGGTCAATCCCGCTGCCAACAAGGCACGTGAGGCTGTTTGCAAGCGATGGGGCAAGGATGCCATCGGTACTTTTGGCATCGGTTATGCACCGGTAGAAGGCTTCATTGCATGGGCCAAGCACAAAGGCTTGGACTTCGATATCCTGGAGCAGGTTGGTCTTATAGGCACAGGTGAACGTGGCATGTTTCCCATGCTGCGAGACCGCTATACTATACCTATCTATGACAAGATGAGCAGGGTCATAGGTTTCACGGCTCGCACAATGTCCGATAACAAGGATGTCTGCAAGTACCTCAACCTCAAGAACAGTCTCGTCTATCGCAAGGATACATCGGTTTTTGGCATCAACTTCGCACAGAAGGAGGCGCGTCAAAAAGATAAGTTCTATCTCGTTGAGGGTGCTCCAGATGTACTCAAACTGCAGTCCATCGGTATTCTCAATACAGTGGCATCACTCGGTGGTTCGTGGACCGAAAACCAGCTGAAGCAACTCTACCGCATCAGCAAGAGAGTAACATTCATCCCCGATGCCGATGAACTTAAGTCTGGTAATGAGTTCCCTGCAGGTACAGCCAATGTCTTTGCCAATGGCCGAGCTGCATTGCAGGTCGGTTTCACGGTCAATGTCAGGGAGATACCGATAGATTATCCAGCTCAAAAGAAGGAGGATCCAGACTCGTGGATTATTGACAAGGGGCACTTCTCGATGATGCGTGAGGAGGAGTTTGTCTTCTGGTACTGCCGCCGCAGATACTGGGCAAGTCCGGAGGATATAGAGGAATTGACAACCGAGGATAGACTGGAGGCTATCAGCGACATGTGCTCGCTGCTCATGATGATCAGGGATGAGGACTTGCAGAACAGCTACCTCAGCACACTGATCTCCACCTACAAGCATAGGAGGGAGTGGATGGACACACTGAAGCGTGCCAGAGTTGCTGAATTGTCTGAGAAGCAGGAGGCTGAGCGCAAGGGCGATGCCAGGATGCTCAGTGAGTTTGGTTTTACCGAACACGACAATTGCTACTGGGCATACAACAAGGAGGGCAGTGAAGTGCAGTGGTCCAACTTCAAGCTGAAGCCACTCTTCCACATCAGAGATGACTTTAACCCTGTTCGTCTCTTCGAAATCAAGAATAACAGCGATGAGCCAGCACGTCTCATCGAACTCAACATGGACGAGATTACCTCTTCCAGTTCGCTTCGCAAGCGTCTCTTCGGCATCGGTGACTATGTCTGGATGGCCCGTGATGAGCAACTTATCAAACTGCTCGGTTATCTGGGCAGGGTTACAGAGACTGCAGACCCTATCAAGCAGTTGGGTTGGCAGCGGGAGGGTTTCTACGCATTCTGTAACGGAGCCATCGAGGATGGTTCCTGGATGCCTATCGATGACATGGGCATCCTGCGCTTGACCGCAGGCAAGTTCTATCTTCCGGCAATGAGCAAGCTCAATAAAGACAGCCGCGAATTATATGTGAGTGAGAAGAAGTTCCGGCATGAGAAGATGGTTGACAACCCGACAAGTCAGTCAGACTTCTTTGCCAAGGTAGTGCAGGTTTTTGGCGACAACGCCAAGGTGGGGCTGTGCTTCTATGTCGCCACACTCTTCCGGGACATCGTCATCAGCAAGAGTCGTTCCTTTCCGCTCCTCAATGCCTTTGGCCCGAAGGGATGTGGTAAGACAGAATTCGCTGCGACGTTGATGAATTTCTTCTATAAATATGAAACCAAGTATGAGCCGTTGTCTATCACCAACGCATCCATGCCAGCACTCTCCGACTATGTCGGAGGAGTTAGCGACGCCCTGGTACACATCGATGAGTACAAGAACTCCATCACACAGAACAAGGTGGAGTGGCTCAAGGACTTGTGGAATGGTATAGGTCGCACCAAAATGAACATGGACAAGGATAAGAAGCTCGTGCAGGCCAAGGTTGACTCTGGCATCATCCTCACTGGCCAGGAGATGCCTACTGCAGATATCGCCCTCTTCAGCCGACTCATCTATCTCACTTTTGATAAGGGAGAACATACCCGTGAAGAGAAGCAGAACTTCGAGGAGTTGGAGCGAATGCGCCAGATAGGTGCCACCCACATCACCCTTCAGCTGCTGAAGCACAGGGAGCAGTTTCAGTCCTGCTTCGGCAATGCCTGGAAACAGGCATCTGATGATTTGGAGGAGCGTTTGGATGGTGAGAGCATCCTGGACCGAATCATGACCAATTGGAAAGTGCCGTTGGCAGCCTTCCTGGCCATTAGGGATTACATCGACTTTCCTTTCACCTACGAAGACCTGTTGGGAGTTATTGTCAAGGGAGTCAAGACACAGAACAGCATGTGTAACACCACCGATGAGGTGGCTGGCTTCTGGAACATTGTCAATGCGGCTGTCCAGATGGGCGAGCTGAAGAAAGACCAGGACTTCAAGATCAAGACCTGCGGCACTTTGGCAACCAACAAACTCAAGATTGATAACTGGGCGATGCCTAAAAGTATCCTGATGATTCGCAAGGACATCACCATGGCGGTTTATCGCAAACTGGGTCGTCAGATGGATGAGAACCTCCTTCCTAAGGAGTCTCTGCTGCACTATCTTCAGATAGGTGCCGACTTCTATGGTGCTACCAAGAATCCGGAGCGATTTGTCAAGTTCGCACCTAACGGTTTGCCGGAGACAGTCGAGAAGACAGATGCCAATGGCAACATCACAGGCCGTCAAAAGATATATTATAAGGATAGACCACTCTGTTTTGACTATACCATGGTGTCAAACAGATATGGCATCGACCTTGATACAGAGATTGATGGTGAGCAGGCACAGACCAAGGATCCCATGGCCATGACAGATGCAGAGCTGAAGGCCAATGGCATGCAGTCTTTGCCCTTATAGTAGGGATAAGTTTTTTGTTTAGATCATATCGATAGCAGCCTCTAGGGGAACGTGGTTCCTCTGGGGGCTTTTTTGTGTCTATAGGGGAGTGTGCCGAGAAGGTCTCTGAGATTTCACCGACATCACACACACGACTTAAAATCCATGTGGCAATTGTGGCAATTGTGGCAACGTTGATTATCAGAGAGTTAAGAGCGTATGTGCTTGTGGCAATTTTGTGGCAATTTGTGGCAACGAGAGGAGAAGTGTGGCAAAGGTTGTGGCAATGTGGCAATTCTATTATATATTTGTGTCAATAAGAAAAGACTTATAATATTAGTAATCAAGCACTTAACATTTTTGCCACAATTGCCACAACTGAATTGCCACAAAATGGGTTCCTTGAATTTTAAATGCAACTTTTCCCCTAAAAACAAGGAATTTTGGCATGGAAAAGATAACTTTTTCCTGTAAACATAGGAATATCTCGATTATTTTTCCTAACTTTGCGGTGTTTTTAATTACAGAAATATGAGCAAATTCGTAGTTTATGTCGAGGTCGAGCCATACCTGAAACAATGGCTCACCCATTCTTTCGGCGACCCCGTGGAGTTTCCGGTCAACAGCAACGAGAATGCTGTTCTGCGTCGGTTCATCACGAAGCGCCCAATCAACAACCAACCTGAGAAACCTGGTGAGCGAGATGTTGCCATCTGCATACCTTACTCCAAGTCTAAAAGCCCAGAGACTTACAACTTCCTTAATGGTCATGCAAAGCAGGCGCTCACCGAGAGCATCAACGACCTCTTCCGCATCAACATGTGGAGTGACCTTGGAGACCTCAATGACATGTCATGCAAGAAGATGTCTGCTTTCCGCTCCTGGTGTGAACAGCAGGGTATCGACATAGAGTATGCTGAGACAATCCGCATGAAGTGGTATCGCATGCGCAAGGCCTATCAAGAGAAGGGCATCAATCTTTTTAATCTTAAAAGATGCAAAAAAGACGATTTTTCATGAAAAAATCTCATCTACTCTAGCCCTGTTTTTGTTCAACACCGAACAGGTGCGAACAGATGCGAACAGTCACGAAATTTTTAAGCTTATGAAAAGACTTAGTTATATCTGCAACGTGCAGCGCATTCCTGTCAGCGAGTTGCCTTTCGATACACTTCTAGGCAACCATACATTTGAAATACCAGATAGCTACAATTGGCCAGTTGTTAAGTGTCAGAAGCCTGCCAAAATGGAAATCACAGACAAAATAGAGGATGGTCAGCGGTTCTACACCCATAAACTCACCTTCCGCACATCCCGCGAAGACCTGGACATGAAGGACAACTATGCCTATCTGGTCACCACCATCGAGGGCAAACGCTATCTCATTGGCAACAGGGAGCGGCCATATCCTATTATTAATATGTCAGATGTCCACCCTGATTCCCTTGGGACTTCTGCCATGCTCGAGTACACAGTTCAGTGGGGTAGCACCCGAAAAGCACCTTTATTAGCCTGATTTACGTATTTTTCCGTTGGCAATTGCCATATTATCTTTGCATCAAAAAAGATAAGCGCATGAAATACGGAATGATGATATGCGGTACCATCGGAGCCGGCTACGACTGGTGGTCTGGCACCTACGGTACACGTTCCAAGGATGTCAAGGCCTACCTTGACGCTCACCCTGGCGAGGAGGTGGATATCGCCGTCTCCTCGCCGGGTGGTTATGTTGATGAAGGCTTAACCATCTATCAACTTATCAAGGACCATGGACATGTCAACGTCCACATTATGGGCATGACCGCTTCCATCGCTACAGTCTTGTGCATGGGTGCCAAACATGTAGACATGTCAGTCGGCAGCACCATGCTCATTCACAATGCCTCCACAGGAGTCACGGTCTGGGAGTCTGCCAACAAGCAGAAGCTTGACGAACTCATCAAGCAGTGGCAGAAGCAGCGCGACGACCTCGACACCATTGACAAGGTCATCGCTTCCGTCTATGCCAAACGCTCAGGCAAGACCAGCGAAGAGATGCTGAAGCAGATGGGCAAGGAGAATTGGTTGAGTCCGGAGCAAGCTTTAGAGTTGGGACTCGTAGATGAGATCAGAGACCTTGATGACGAAGACAAGAAGCGTCAGACCAATCTCTCCAAGCGCTTTACCAATGCTTTCTGCTCCAACCTTGGTTTGCCGCCACTGCCTGGAGCAACCGCAGATGAGCCCTCTAAAACATTTCTCGAGAAGGCATTCGCCTCACTCAGGGATATGTTCAAGAATAATACTCAAATTTCTAACATGAAGAAAAAATTCCTCAATCTTCAGACCCTCCTCAATCGCAAGGAGGATTTTGAGGTTTCCGATGAGAAAATTACTCTCACCGACGCAGAGATGCAGAAAATCGAGGATGCTCTTGCCCAGAAACAGAAGGACTTGGATGACAAGTCCGCTGAGCTCGACAAAGCCAGTCAGGAGGTCAAGGACCTGAAGGCGAAGGTAGAGCTGAAGGACAAGGATATCCAGGACAAGGATAAGGAGATCAAGGATCTCAAGGGCGCACCGGGTTCTGACACCCATGATGACGTCACACCGGAGGTTGACAATGTTGACGCTGGTGAAATATTCAAAGCTTTGAAGCAGATCAATTAAAATGGCAGCTTTAGACAATACTATTCAGATTACTCCTGATTCTCTGAAGACCAGCTTCGCTAAGTACCGCAAGGACATCATTCAGATGCCGGTACGCGCTCTCGACGAGGCTGCAAAATTCATGAGCCGACGCGTGGGCGTTCGTGGCAAGGAGACTGTCGGAGAGCTCGCAGGCGACATGGAGCTCGGGCCATACTCTCTTACTCGCAAGGATGAGAATGGCGTTACCATCACAGGCCGTACCCTGGAGACATTCCTTGGTTCATGCGTCAAGCCTTTTGAACCGAATGCCGTGCGTGAGTCTATCTGGGGCTCCAACGTTTTCCAGGGCGAAGCGCTCAAAAACCAGCCTATCACCAAGCTGATTGGCATGTTCCTGGCAGGCAAGATAGGTGAGGCACTCTTCAAGTACCTCTTTACCATGAAGCGTAACCCAGCTGGCTCTGGTACCGCAGACCTCGCTGATGGTTTCAAGACCATCTCCGATGCAGACATCAAGGCCAAGGCAATTTCTGTTGAGAAGGGCAACCTCTTCAATACAACCGAGATGACTGGTGTCAACGCAGTCGATGCTGTCGAAGCATTCTATGATGCTGCCGATGCTAAACTGCAGGGCATCAATACATACATGTTCATGAACAGCCATGAACTCACGCTCTACCGCCGCTGCTATCGAGACAAATACGGCACGGTCAACTGGAACAATGAGTTCAACCACAACAAGATGGATGGTGCCAGCAACTGTACTCTTGTGGGTCTTGACAACGTTCCTAAGGGCTACAAGATCATCACTCCTGGCAGTAACATGCTCATCGGTTTGGCCACCGAGGGTGACAAGGCGAACTTTGGCGTAGAGGATTCTCTTGACTCTCACTTCCTGGTTGACTTCGTGGCAACCATGTACTTCGGTACTCAGTTCGAGACGATCTCCAAGGAACGCATCCTCTTCGGTTACGACACTATCCCTTCAGAGTAGGGGATAGCTGTCCATGGTTATACATTATATTATATATTGATATATGGCAACAAAGAAAACATGTGCTTCAACCGCAGACCTTTATGAGGATGTGTTGAAGTGTCCTGGTGAGAAGAGACTGCCTGGTGTCAGAGCCTTCGGCTTCTTCATCCCACGACGTTACATTACCAAGTTGGCTGAGCCGCAGAAGGAGGCTGCCACCTCACTCAAGGATTATCTCGTCATCAAGGATAGCCACATCATTCAGGCAGATAAGGTCTGGATTAAGGTAGCCTTCGTAACAGACAAGAGTTCCTTCTCGCCAGAGGCGCAGGGTGAGCATGGCTGCAAGACCATGAACCTCAAGGCTACTCTCATCCTCCCAGGTACAGAGGAGGAAGCTTCAGCCCTGGCTTCCATCCTCCTCAACGATGACTGCATCTTCATGGTACCCGAGCGCAACGGCAAGCTTCGCCAGTTCGGTGACGAGACCTTCGAGGTTGACGTGACACCTTCTCAGTCTTCTGGTGCAGGCATTGCAGACGAGACTAATACCACGCTGGAAATCTCTGTCAACTGCGAGACCATGCCTCCATTCTATTTCGGTACCCTCACAACTGCTGAAGGAACAATCAGCGGCAAGGATTGCAAGCCGGTGGAGGTCGCTGCTAGTACAGACGGTCATTAATACAGGGTACTTTATTTCCAAAATAACTACAATCGGTGGCGGGGCGATGCTTACATGAGCTCGCCTCGCCATTTTAATTTTCTCATTTTTATGAATGATCCGAAATTCACAGAAAAGTTAAAGAAGTGGTTTGAATGCGAGCATACCGATGCCAACATCAGGGAGGGAGCACTGCTCCTCCTTCAGATGAATAACAACCGCCACCTCTACCAACTCATCAACTTTGACCCTCAGGGCAAACTGGAGTTGCTCAAATATGAGCTGCAGAAGCATCTCAACTATCGCATCGAGGGCATGACCATCGATGATGTCAGAGTTTACGACAAGAAGGTCACGCCTATCCTTCAGACTGCGGTTGACAAGACCACAGATGCCGACAATATTGCTAAGCAGCTTGCTCCTCATCTTCCGGTCGTGGAGTCAGAAAACCTCGATTCCATCGTGCCTTCTGCCATCGTTGCCAAGGGCAAACGAGCAGACCATGACCAGTTGCCTGACAACATCCAGGCTATCTGGGATAGCAACTGCGCCCTTTGGAAAAAAATCAAGGAGCACTTTGAGGCTTGCAAGGCTTACGACATGTCATGTGACAGATATGAGGGCTTGCATGCAGCAGACGAGGACTTCAAGCGCATGCTCCTTACGCTCAAGGAGGAGTACTATGCCTACAAGCAGGCCATGGACATCTACGACCATGCCAGTCCATCTGATGCCGAAGAACAGTCAGCAGAGCAGCAGCCAGAAGCAGCCATCACCTCCAAGCAGATTGGCAATGCTCGTTCATACATCACCAAGAACCTTGACCAGCTCATTGGATTCATGGAGGCTGGCAATACCGACAAGGCTGACGCCTTGCGAGCTAAGGTCAATGAGCGTGTGCAGCTCTTGCTGACAGCCAAGGCTGAAATCACCGCTGACACCATCGCCAAGCTTCAGCAGGCGGGCATTACCGTCAGCGAGGAGCAGAAGACTGAGGAGACCGGAGACCATGAGGGCGACACAGATACAGCAAGTCCTGAAACCGCTCAGGCAGAGTAGCTCGCAGGTCTTCCTGGGTCAGGGGCTTCACACCCTTGGACTGTTGGGGTGGATATTGGAGCAGACTGGTGCAGCGCACATAGCCGTCACCACCTTCTCCACATCCGATGCCTTCCTCTGTGGAGTCATCAACCTTCGCAAGCGAGGGTTGATTAACTCCTCAGTGTTAGTGGCTGACATTAAAGCTTCAAGTAAAACTTTAAAGCTAAGTCGCTTGATGACAGAGGCTTTTGATGCGGTTAAGCTGACGCTCAACCACTCCAAGGTCATGCTCGTTGCTAACAGCGAGTGGTTAGTCTCCGTGATAACATCTCAGAACCAGACCTATGGTGACCGTGCAGAGTGTACGTTCATCACGACTGACAGAGATGTCTATCTCAATCTCAATAACATGCTAAATAATTTGCTGGATGATACGACAACAATTTCCCTATCTGGAAGAGAGTGAACTTTACCTGCAGACGGTCTATGACCTGGCAAAGACCATGACACCGGTCGAAGAGGTGCCCATCATGATGGAACTGCCTCCCGACGAAGCTATGGCCATGCAGTTGGAGCTGCAGGAGCCGCGCTCACCCTATCGACACCGCTACCTTAAAGGTTTAGCGGAGACCGCTAATGATTTACGCATCAACAATATAGCGCTCGCCAAAGTTGGCTCTCCCGGAGCCTACCAGTCCATCATGTCGCAACTCTCGCAGATTATGGCTAACCTCAGTTAGATATGAGTCTACCAGTCAACATTGATGACTACATGAAGTACATGCCTCTCAACGAGGATGAGCTTCAGGAACTTCACATCTCCGCCATCGTCAAGGCGAGAGTGGAGCGGCTGCGTGGCTGCTACGCCTTCTGGCTGCGCTATCCACGCTTTACCGTCAGGGAGATGGTTGATCAGGACAAGGCCATGTTCGGCGTCAGCGAGACCCAGGCATACGATGATATCCATCTCTGCCAGGTCATGCTCGGCAACCTCAACGCCGCCTCAAAGGAATTCTGGAGATGGAAGGTCAACCAGGAAATAGACGAGGACCGCAAGGCTGCCAAGGCTGCAGGGGACTTCCGTGCCCTAGCCGTGATGCAAAAAAACCGCATCAAGAACAACCGCACCGATACGCCTGACGAGCCGGAACTTGCCTTCGACAAGATTGTACCAGTCGAGTTCCGCATGACGGATGATCCGTCAGTCATTGGTTTGCAGAGGATTCCTAATCTTCGTGCGAAAATCAAGAAAATGGAGAAACGCTACTCGATGCCGGACATCGAGGATGCCGACTTCGAAGAACTTCCGCCAGATGATGACAGCAGCAAGACCTAAGGAGTTATTCTTCAACGACGTGCAGTCGCGCGTCCTGCAGCTCATGCCCAAGACGCTGGTCTGCGAGTGGGGGCGTGGTACAGGAAAGGGTGTGGTCGAGGCTGGCCGCATCCTCTATGCCGTGCAGCACATGCCGGGGGCGTGCCTGGGCATGGTGGCTCCGTCGGTCAAGCGATGCCAGACCAACATCCTTCCTTCAGCTCTGGTCCACCTCGAGGAGTGGGGCTACAGGCGCGATGTCCACTACATTGTGGGTAAAAAACCATGGAAGGCGCTGCATTGGCAGGAGCCGCACTTCCAGCCAATGAACTGGGAGAACACGGTTGCTTTCTACAACGGTACCTATCTCAACATCATCTCTCAGGACCGCAGCGGAACCTCAAACTCCCTCTCTCTCGACCATGTCTTCATCGACGAAGCCAAGTTCATCGACTGGGAGCAGCTAAACAATGAAACGCTCCCGGCAAACCGTGGTAACAAGCAGCTGTTCGGTGGCTGCTGCTTGCATCATGGTCTTACGATTACTTCAGATACTTCGGCGACCAAGAAGGGTTCCTGGTTCATGTCCTGGGAGAAGAAAGAAGACAAGGAGCTGGTCGCCACGCTGGAAACCGTGCTCGTGCAGCTGCACGGCATCCGCACCAAGCTGGCTGCACACCCCGAGCGTTACGATTACTACATGGCACAGGTCAAGAAATATGAGAAGGTTCTGCACTCCCTCCGTTCCTATGCCCTGGTTTACTCCCGGTGCTCCAGCATCCAGAACCTGGCAGTTCTGGGCGAGGACTTCATCAGACAGATGAAGCGAGACTTGCCTAAGATGACCTTCCTCACGAGCATCATGTGCCAGCATGTCGGCATTGCGCAGGATGGATTCTACTCTGGACTTGACGAGGATCGCAACTTCTATACGGCACCGAACACCAGGTTCCTCAATGACCTGCAGTATAAGTTCGACCCTAAGCACGACAAGCCGGACTGCCGCATGGATGGCGACCTGGAGGACGGTTTACCGCTGGTCATCGGCTGCGATGCCAACGACAACATCAACTGTCTCGTAGTCGGGCAGGTGGGTTCTGATACCAAGTTGCGCATCGTCAACTCATTCTATGTCAAGTATGATCGGAAGTTGCCTGAGCTGGCTCAGGACTTCTGCGATTATTACAAGTATCTCAAGAACAAGCGAGTCATCTTTTACTACGATGCCACCTTTGTGGGCAACTCCTATGCAACTCACAACGATAAATTCTACCAGATTATCACCAAGGTGCTGCGAAGGAATGGATGGCTCGTTACGGAGGTCTACATTGGCAAGCCGATGAACCATCTTGAGAAACAGTTGCTCATCGACCGCATGTTCAAGGGTCATGCGCGCCACATGGTCCTCATCAACCAGGACAACAACGAGGATCTGATCATCTCCATCGAGAGTGCCGGCTGTTATAACAACGGCAAAGATAAGCGAGGCGAAAAACTCGTGGAGACAGACGAGGACAGGCTGGAGAACCGCACCGACTTTTCCGATGCTTTCGATACCGTCTGCATTGGCGTGGACAAGTTCCCTCAGACCGTCCTCTATACGGGAGGCATGAGCAACTATTACCCTCGATAGACTATTTCGTTCTTTTAATTTATAAGTTTTAAGTTTTTATTTATGTTTTCTTAGGCTGCTAGCTCGTGAGAGTTGGCGGCCTTTTTTTTGTGTTTTTCAATCTTGCTGCAGAAGCGGTATCGCCTTTTGGACGATGGTTGTTTGATGCTGTTCCGTACATTTTTTATTGCATTCTCCGCCGCCCGTCATATGTTCCCATCCGAAATTTCCTGTGCAAAGTTAGCTGCTGGCGATTCAAACCTGTGCATGAACCTGGGTTAACAAAAGCCAAAGGTTCTTCACGCTTCACTAAACCTTTACCTTTTGTTAACACAGAACCCCACACCTGTTTGCCTCTGCCAGCGCATTGTCTAAGCATAGGAAAAATCGAAAGGGCACACCGGGCTTTGAACGGAATGCAATAAAAAAAATACTCCACAGCAGGAGTGGGAAAAATCTCTGGACTCCCAAACATTACCAGAATACAATTTCAAACTTTATAAAATTTTTCGATATGAGACAGAATTATTTCTTTGAGTACGTTCCGAATGCTTACATCAACCTTTGCGTTGACAAGGCACAGCAGATGGCAAACAACCGCTTCATCTACGACTTCAAGGCAGGCAACAAGGAGGCGGTACAAATCTGCGCTGAGTGGCTAGTTCGCTATCTTACAAAGCAGTATAGCAGTATCTTAGAGGACTTCGTTGTAGTCTTTGCTCCATGCAGCACCCAATGGAAATATAACAAGCGATTCGGCTATCTCGCAGCCATCCTCAATGCAGCAGGCATCGTGACCGCAAACGAGCACGTTCACATCTTCGGCGAGCGCAAGCCAACCCACAACGGAGGCAGCCACTTTGTTAACGAGGATATTTATCATGTTTCGGTAGATGGCGAGTACTTCAAGGGCAAGCAGGTTATTCTTTTCGACGACCTGCTGACTAGCGGCAAGACCATCGAGGACTTCAGAAGCAAGTTGGAGGCGGCAGGCGCTTATGTGGAGAGAGAAATCTTTTTGGCTCGCACCATTCACCACGACCCAATAAGCAACAGAGGCGTGTTGCAGGAGATGGCAGAAGGCTTTTATGAGGCAGTTGCACACTCAAAGAGATGTTTTCCACAGGGTGTTAATATCAATAAGAAATCAAACAACAACTATAATAAAGTAGCGTAACATGAAGAAGTACAATGATATACTAGCAGACGAGCGCCCAGAGTTCAAGGCAGCTAATTACGGATTCGATTCACTCAGTAACACCGAATTGTTATCCATGGTAATCAACAGAGGGGCAGGAACAGCCGAAAGCCTAAGCCAGGCTAGGCAACTGATGAACATGGCAGACAACAACCTCAGTAACCTTGCAAAGTTATCCATGGACGAAATGCAGGTAGTGCAGGGAATAGGCGACTGCAAGGCGTTGGCAGTACTCGCAGCTTTGGAACTAGGTAAGCGCAGGGCAGTGGAGAAGTTGGGCAGCAAGCCCGACATGGGCAGCAGTCTAGCCATATACAACTACATGCTTCCGCAGATGGCAGACCTAAAGGTAGAGCAGGCACACGCCATATTGATGAACCAAAATTTCAGACTCATCAAGAGCGTGAAACTGAGCGAGGGAGGGATAACAGAGACTTCAGTGGATATTCGTATCCTCATGAGGGAGGCAGTCTTGAGCGGTGCAACCATCATGGCATTTGTGCACAATCACCCATCGGGCAACACGCAGCCAAGCAAGGCGGACGATGTGCTGACCCAGCAGATAGCCAAGGCTTGTCAAGTCATGCGCCTCTTCTTTATGGACCATGTGATAGTAACAGATGGAGCATTCTACAGCTATCACGACAAGGGCAGACTATAGGAACCATGGGCAACGTGATAGGAACACGTTGCCCTTTCTCTTTCTTGCAATCTTGCTGATAACCGCGGATAAAGGGAGGGGGATAGAGATAGCGAGAGCGATGGCAATTCGGGGCAGCAGTCGGGGAAAGGGGCAATTGCCACATGAAAAATCCCTTACATATACCGCTCCAGTCAGCCGTGGCAATTGCCTCCGAGCGTAGGGCGGTGGGGGCTATGCTTACAGCAAGGCACGCCCTTTTTTGCTCCAACTTTTCAAAAATCCGTGATTTTCAGCAAGTTGGCAAAAATGACCGTGGAAAATTTGTGCAAAATGCCCAAATTTTGCAATCAATTGCCATTGATTGCCCGCTCGAAAACGGCTACTTATGCCAATTTCCATGAAATTGCCACAAGAAACGAGCCGTTTTCGAGCGAACCCCTTCATTTCATTTCGGGGTAAAAGAGGTAATAACATTGTTTGACATCATTCAAGAATGATGAGAAAAAGAGGTAAAAACCGTGTTTGATGGGGCTGAAATGTTAAATCTTAGTTAATATAACGAATTTGTAGTATAATTATTTGGTTATATCACGAAAATGTAGTATCTTTGCAGTGTTAAATTAAACAAGTAAGTAATATGAAATGGAATGAATTAAAAAGAATTGCTATTGCCCACGGCTTTCAGTTTTACAAAGGTTTGAAAGGGCATGACCTCTACATCAACAGAGAGACCAAGAAAACAATCATGCTAGAGTGACATTGGTCACAAGAGGTCAGAAAAGGATTGGTTAACAAACTTAGAAAGGATATCGGGTTCTAACCCGATTCCTTTTAAACAAAAATATAATAAAACATTAAAATAGATTTCGTATGGATAAAAAATTTAAGGTTTCTATTGAGAAACAGGAGGATGGCAGCTATATCGCATATAATACAAATATGAGTGGCTGTACTATTATTGGCACAGGTGATTCTGTAGCTGCCGCAAAAAAAGACTTTTTGGAGTCTATGGCAGGTGTGGCAGATGCAAAACGTGAGTTGGGTGATGAGGTGCCGGAGGCTTTCTCTAATGTCCCAGACTACAAGTTTGATTTGTCTTCGCTCTTTGAGTATTATAAGATGATTAATGTGAGTGCTTTTGCTAGATTCGTAGGCATTAATGACACTTTGATGCGCCAGTACCGCAAAGGTAATACATATATCTCTGACGCTCAGCTGCAGAAAATCGAAGATGGTATTCATCAATTAGGAAATGAATTTTCCAGACTTCAACTTGTTTAATTTAACACCTTGACTTTTGAGGTCTGTCGCCCTCGGATGGCTTGCCATTCGGGGGCTCTCATTCCTTTAAACTTAAAAAATATGATTATAGAATATACAGAGATGATTGATAAGGTGAAGGCTTTGGCTGCACAGAACAGAGCTGCCAAGACCGCAGAGGATAAGGCGGAGGTTCGTCGTCAGATGGATGCACTCAAGGAGTCAGACCCTAAGGCTTTTGCCGTGGCTGTTGGCTACATGGCTAAGACCACAGAGCAGAAGGTCAAGGAAACTGACCATGACTCAGAAATTTGGCTCGCTTAGCCTTGCTATTTAGGCTATCTTTATTTAACACATCGTCCCCGACACAGAGCCGTGCCGGGGACTTATTATTCACATATATTTGATATAGTTGTATAAAAGATAATTTTATGTTACTACAAGATATTGAGACCTGCAGGCAGGCTCGTCTGGTTCTCCGAGAGCTTATCAAGGGCGATAAGTCACGTGCGCAGCTCTGGGGCTCGCTGGTTGACAACCAGCTTGATGATGTTGATTTGAGGTTCATCCTTCCACCATTGGCCAACGAGGGCTACATCGAGGAGTCTGAGGGCATGTGGCATATACTGGACAAGGGTGTGAAATACATGCAGAATTACGACAGAATGATGCTGGAGAGCGCAGAGAGCTATCTAGAGGGGAGGTCAAAGCGCACCCGTGAAAATCCTCAAGAGCACAAGCAGGAGAGTGAAAGGAGATGGAATAGGAAGATGACTGTGATTGGAGTCATTCTAGCCCTATTATCCGTGTTAGCAGCTTACACAGAACCTCTCTTAGAGAGGGCATGGCAAGTGATATTATCGCTAGTGATTGACAAATGACTATGATATAGAGAGCCTTGATACGGCTCTCTATACTGTCAATATCGGTTCTTGACTTTTTCATACCTTAATATATTATGTAAAAACACCGCAAAGTTAGGAAAAATAATCGAGAAAATCAGAGAATATCGGAGAAAATCAGAGAATATCGGAGAAAATCATTCCTTTTTCATTCCATTTCTTTCCTTTTCATTCCTCAAACTCTTGCCAGTTGACCCATTTTCGCGGTCGTTTTCGGTCGTTTTTGCGGTCATTTCTGGAGAAAATCAGAGAATTTCGGAGAAAAATGGAGAATATCGGAGAAATCTTTCCGTTTTCATTCCTTTTCTTTCCACTTCATTACACTTTCATTCCTTTTTATTCCTCAAACCCTAGATTTTCTTCCCCAAATGTTAAATCTTACTGGGTATAACAAAAAAGTTATCTTTTTATTTGGTAGAACATAACTTTTTTGTTATCTTTGCATCGTCTTTCAGACAAAGAGATCTTTTAATTAATTAAATTCCTTACATAAGATGAAAACTAGTCAACTAGTTAGACAGCTGAACCGAGCGGGATGCTTCGTTGTTCGGCATGGTGGAAATCACGACGTTTGGTATAGTCCTATTACAGGACTCAAATGTCCGGTTCCACGGCATGGCAGTCGGGAAGTCCCTAAAAAGACTTACGACAGTATTCTAGAAAGATTGCTCGGGCTTTAAGCCCGGCAATTTTTCTCTAGTTGACCAAGTTCGTTGAGACGGATGGAGTGGTTGGTTTTAAGGTCTCTTTTTAATTGGTTTAAAAGTATGGCAACAAAAGTAACGATACAGGTAGAGAAAGGCAAGCAGGAGAAGAACTTCTCTTGCTTCATGGTTGATGAACTTCCAGACTTTGCACTTGCCGGGTATGGTAACACAGCCAAGCAAGCTATTGAGGATATGTATGTGGCGCAGAAGGAAATCAAGGAGCTTCTTGAAGAGGAGGGCAAGCAGATGCCTGAGCTGGAGTTCGTGTTCCGGTTTGACATCGGTTCGTTCTTCGATTATTACTCATACCTCAATATGAGTGGAGTGGCGAAAAAGGCGGGTGTCAATGCATCACTTATGCGCCAGTATGCCATGGGTAAGCATGAACCTAGCCAGAAGCGCAAGCAGCAGATTTTGGACTGTCTGCGTCAGATTTCACAAGAAATGCAGACTGCCGTGATTTAGTTCGCTGACAGTTTTCATATAATTATGTAGGAATTTTAGTTAAGATCTCTGAGCCCTCCGTGCGTGACGCATCGGGGGCTTTTTTTCCTTTTTATTCCTTCTCCTCCTCAAATCACCCCGATTTTATGCTCTAAAACATATTCCCTGCAGATTCTTCTAAAATTTCTCGCTTTTTTTTTGGCGGTTCCAAATATTCTTCGTACTTTTGCCAACGCTTAACAGATGATTGTAGACAATCCGGCAGGGCGACCGTTTCGCCTATGGCTTCTAGCCGCAGGCTTTTTTTATGCCTAGGAAAATCTTTTTTTCTAACTGGGAAAATAATTTTTTCCAACTGGGAAAATAGATATGCCCAATACATGGCGGCTGCATGAACCGTAGATTTGATAAGTCCTTCCGGATAAGTCATCATCTGTTAAGCAACGGGGAATGCAGCCGCCACCCTTTTATACAATCGGCTGTTTATGCTTAACAGATGATGCAATATGCAGAATTCTATTTTATTAAGTGATGCGCAGGTGAGACCTGCAGGCATCAGCGTTGAGGAGGGTATCAATACCCTCAAGTGTGAAATCAAGAAGCTCGCCAAGACCAAGAGCGAGACCTTCAGCTATATCTGCGGGGAGACCGTGACCTATGGAGAGGTTGTGCTCACCATGGTTGGTTTCGCAGCTGTGATGGCGATGGTCATGATTGGTGGTTTCATTTTCGGAGGGGAGGTAGCATGATGGTGAGCAGAATGACTACAGAGCTGTTTCATGCTCAGCTGGAGGAGAACATCGTGAGAGCTGCTGACGAGCGCAAGCGCCACCAGGCAGAGTTGCAGGCTATAAGCCGGAATTACGAGAGCTCGTTGGACAGTATTGAACGCATGGAGGATGAAGCAGGGGAAAGCTACCGCTGTGCCCGTAATGCTTTCGAGAAGGCCAAAAATGAATATCAGGAAGAACTCCGTAATTGTAGAAAGCTTCGCAATGAGGCAGGATTTCGCAGAGACAAGGCGAAGGTCGAGGAGACTAATCTTTGGACTCTCAACAACAATACCATCCAGAGCGACCGCCATAACATCTTTGAGAGATACCGAGAAGCGGGGGGGGTACTTACGGGAGCAGAAGCAGAACTCCTGCACCCAGGCTGGAACAAAGACAAGAAAGGAGGAGTGAGCGATGAAAAGAAATAAAAAGAAAGTCAAGAGAGACGTTCTCTTGCTATATTTCCGCCGCCGTCGCATTCGCGCTGCGCTCGAAAGACGCTGGTGGGAGCTTGATATCAAGCGTAAGGAGCTATACAAGCTCGTGGAGTACGCCAAGATTCAGTCAAGATACTGTGTTAATCAGGACTGCCACCGCATTGTCGGCAGATATCTCAGAGAACTGGAGCGAGAGGAGATCCGTGTTACCAGACTTCAGACCAAATACGACCTTTGGGCTTCCCGTCTGGGCTACTGGGTTGACCTCTATGAGACGGCATTGAACCGCCTGCACCCTGGAGACGATATTTAAGTTTCACCCTTTTAAAAAAGAATATTATGACAAGAAATACAGATTATTTCGACAGCGAGCAGTTTGAGCAGGATCTGCTCAACGCTTACTTCCATTTCCGCTGCAACCTCCCTATGAAGGATGCAGACACCGGTCTCGACTACAAGAAGAGTTTCAAGACCTCCCAGGACATCGCCACGGAACTTGATGACATGGGCGGTGTCAGTATAGAAGCCATCAACCAGTACCTGCAGGCGCATGACTACCAGGTAGCCACGCAGCCAGACGGCACCGTGGCATGGGCTATATGGGAGAGAGTTGTCAAGCCGGATAGCCTGGTTTAAGTTAAAAACTCATATAAATTTCAAGTACTACCATGTATTATGAATAGTTTTTCGTACCTTTGCAGCACGAAAAATTTTACAAAGTTTTGAAAAGCTTTGATACGGCTGACCGCTCGTGAGGGTAGTCAGCCGTATTTTTATTTTGATCCTCTCCATATTATCTTTGCATCAAAAAAGATAATATATGACCATCACATCACTTCCGTCGGGCAGCTTCTTCCTTGAGAACATCCCCGACATCGACATTCTTACGGCCAAGACCCGCCTGCTCGTCACCATCAAGATAGGTGATGATATCATCTACGATGAATATCTCTATCCTGCCGATGGAGAGGTCAGAGTGATCGACCTTGCCGACATCTTCCGTCCTTATGCACGCCGGAGGCTGGCAGTCACAGCCACCATCACCATCGCCGAGCAACAGGTTCCGAGCTCCGGAGACACCGACTCGGCAACAGTCACCGATACGCAGACAGCCAACCTGCAGGTCTACTATTCTACCGTAGACATCGTGGGCGTGGACTGCTCTACATTCCTCACCACCCACTTCCTCACCCTGCTCGAGGGGCACAAGACCACCTACATGGGGCGACTTGAATATCTCCACTACATGGGCAAGGAAACAGCAGAAGTCACCGCACACTATGCGGACAAAACTACGAAACCGTTTACCGCACCAGCCGTCGGCGGCAATGACATCTACACCACCATCGATGTTTCTCCGTCTCGTTTCGAGACCGAGGGCACCGACCTTCTCTACTACGTGGTAGAGGCAGGCTCACGCTCCATGACCCTCATCATAGACAGCGAGGAGCGTGATGTGGCACCGACCCTGCTCTTCACGAACTCGTTCGGTTGCCAGGAGCTCATCTACTGCACGGGCAAGCACGAGGTTGACCCGCAGTACACCCGCGATGCAGCCTACATGGGCGGCATCAGGGTAAACTACCGCATCACAGAGCAGCGCACCTTCAACGCCGATACGGGATTTCTGGGCACAGATATGGCAAACTGGGCAGATGACCTCTTCCGCTCAGACGAGGTCTATCTGGTCAACTTCATCGGCGGCGTTGCCAAGGTGGGCAAGCGTGTCACCCTCTCAGACTCCAAGTCCAAGCGCGACAACCTGCGCGACAGCGTGCCACGCTTCACCTTCAGCTACACATACGCACAGCGCCAGCACAACGTGCTTGACCTGCAGCGTGCCGGCCGTATCTTCGACAACACCTTTGACAACACCTTCAACTGATGAGACGCACGGCTTACCACCTCACAGAGGTGCTGCGTCTCCTGGCCAAGGCAGAGCGAGACCGCTCAACCATTAACCTGAAGGCGTGGACATCAGACGGCGAGACCGTCGATTATACAGGATGGCTGGTCAGGGGCAGCAGTTGGCGTGGCGGATTCCACCGCCTCGTCAATCCGGCAAATGCCGAGGTTCGCACCGTTCCGGACATCTACATTCACCAGTTCCTGGGCTTACCAGTATATTTATGACATGAAACAGAAAAAATATCAGCTTCAGCAAGTGGGAGCCAGCGGTTCCTACAGTCGCTACGCCCTCGTGGCAGAGGGCGTAAGCAGGATTACAGACTCCACCACCATCGAGCAGCAGTATGGACAGGATACCAGTTTCCTGGGTTCCGGAGAGGTGGGCGACGCCACAACAGGCATCCTGGAGACTTCAGACGGCAAGCTCTTCGAGTATGTGAACTATGGCGATGACAACGACATGCCATACATCCTGCAGCAGTTGCTGCGCCGCAACATGGTGGCGCAGCGTGCCATGGCGTTCAACGTCCAGTGCTGCTACGGCCAGGGCGTGCGCTTCATGGACAGGGAGACCAAGCAGGACACTACCGACAGCGAGATACGCGACTTCTGCCTGAAGAACTCCATCCACGAGGTCTTCATGCAGCAGGCAACAGACATGAAGTTTTTCTTCTGGTCGGTAGAGGTCATCATCCTGAGCCGTGACCACTCCAAGATAGTCAACATCCGCCACAAGGACGTTTCCTACTGCCGCCTGCAGGTGCCCAATGACAAGGGGCGCATCGAGCATGTCTTCTTCGGCGACTTCCGCAACGTCATGTCGCCGGTCCACACCGAAGTCATCCCGCTGCTCGACCTCTACGACCCGCTGGGCGACCTCATGGCGCGCATGGGCAAGGCTCCAGATCCATATACCGGCATCAGGGGCAAGGCACCCGAGATGGGCAAGGACTGCAAGTTTGCCATCATTTCACGCATCCCGACACCCGGACTGCAGTACTATCCGATACCATACTATGCCAGCATCTTCGACGATGCCTGGTACGACATCTATCGTCTCATCGGCATCGGCAAGCGCTACATGATCAAGAACACCTCTGCGCCACGCATCCAGATAGAGGTGCACCGCGACTACTGGGAGGAACTCTGCAACAATGAGGACATCATCGACCCTGATAAGCGCAAGGAGCGCATCCTGCAGGAGAAGGACAACATCATCAACTTCGTGTGCGGACCGGAGAATGCCGGCAAGGCGCTCATCACGGGCTATTACTTCGACCCTAACGGCAAGGAGCAGCGCATGGTGCGCATCATCAACCTCTCTGAGGGCAGCAAGAAGGAGGGTGGCGACTGGGCAGACGACATGAGCGAGGCATCCAACGCCCTCTGCTTCTCGCTGGGCGTGCATCCAAACCTCATCGGAGCCACACCAGGCAAGAGTCAGATGAACAATTCCGGCTCAGACAAGCGAGAGCTCTTCATCCTCAAGCAGTCGCTCGAGAAGGCTTGCCACGACATCATGTGCAAGCCTTACCACGTCATCTCCCACTACAATGGCTATGCCGACCGAGGAGTGACCGTAGATGTGCCGATGATAGAACTCACGACACTCGACAAGAATAAGGATCAACAGACATCAATCGTATCAAACAATGGCAAAAATGAAGATTCAGATCAGCAAGGATGACTTCGAGCAGAGCATCCTTGCAGCTACCAGTTCGCACTCTGAGGTGTTCGAGTCGGTGGAACCGCATTTTAAGGAGTCCTATCTGCGGCTCTGCCAGCAGATATTGGGCGAGGTAGGAGAGGAGGCACTGGAGACCAGCGACGACCTCCGTGAAGCAGTCATCAAGGCGGTGTGCCTCGATGCCTTCCTCGGCGTAGTCAGACACCTAGACCTCGTGCTTACGCCTACAGGCTTTGGCGTTGTGGCCAACAATGAGGTCACTCCTGCCAGTGCCGCCAGAGTAGAGGCGCTTATCGAGCAATGCCGCATAGCCCTCATCGTGGCTCAAGACACAGTCATGGCTCTTCTCACCGATGTTCCAGGCTGGGGGAGCACCCTGCAGGCAAAGCAGGGCATCCAGACGGTTTTGTGGAGCATAGAGGGTTATTGTTATCTCACGAGACAGACCGGCATGACCTCCAAGGACTGGATGTCCAAGCTGGCAGCCATGCAGGAGGCAGACGCCACCCTGCGCAAGCTGGTGTCCGACGAGCAGATGGATGACATCATGTGTCTGGTCAGAGGGGTGAGAGAGGGCAATGAGTTTGAAGGAAGCGTGCGCCTCATGCTGAGCCGCAGCCTGATCATGTTAGCAAACGACAGGCTGTCGGCATACTCCAACGAGCGTGCGAGACTGCTCAGATACTTAGATGCACATCTCGATAAATTCCCAATATATGCGGATTCATCGGCATATAAGGCTAACCATTTCAAAGAGTTCAACAATGAAAAATCAAAACCTGCCTTCGTTTTTAATTCATAAAGATGGTACACAAGAGTTCAATTTCAAGGCGCCGTCCTCATGGGCGGAACTTTCAGAGGATCAGTTGCGCTATGTCCTCTACATCTTATCTTCGAATAGGGACAAGATTGTCGCCAAATGCCACCTCCTGGTTAGATTCTGCGGTCTTGAAGTACATAAGCACACCCGTACAGGGTGGAAATGCAGCGTGCTCTGTTCCGTTCCCGGTGAAATGCCAAAGAGGAAAGTCCTATACATTAGCAGCGCCGAGATTCTATCGCTTCTCAAAAATTTCGATTTCATCGACAAATTTACGGACTTTCGGCCTCTGCAGAGAGCTAGTGACGTTCTACTAACAGCAGTTGACAGCATGCTTCATGATGTCAGCTTCTACGATTACCTCAACATCGAGAAGAACTACCAGCTGTTTATGCTCAACCAGGAAGACAAATTCCTGCAGAAAATGGCGCACCTCATGTACAGAACCGCAGATGGTTCTGCCGATGAAACCGCCCATTTTGAGCCTTATGAGCTTCTGGGCGTCTTCATGTGGTTCTCCAGCGTCAAGGAGTATTTCGCCGCCAACTTCACGCACTTCTTCAAACCGGCAAGAGAGGGTGGAGAGCTGCGCCGTGTGGACATTCTTCCTGCCATGCAGGCGCAGATCAGGGCACTCACCGATGGCGACGTGACCAAACAGCAGGCAGTCTATAATACCGACTGCTGGGCTGCCCTCACGGAGCTTGACAACAAGGCAAGGGAGGCAGAGGAGTTCAAGGAGCGAAACAGGCAAAACAGTTAAATTCATAGCACATGACAGTAAAAAACTTCGATTCCATCGCATATTTCAAGCAGCTGGCTGCCGAATGCAGAACCTGCAGGGATTATAATTTTGTCGCAACAGAGTGTTCCGGACCCGATTCCATCCAGGGAGTCATGCAGCAGTTCCGCAAGGCATCCAACTTCATCATGGTGTCAGACACCGTTGACAGCAACACCCATTCCGTCGGAGAGGGTTTTTTCGACCGCAACGTCTATACCGTCTGGATCCTGGCAGGCTACCGCCGCGAGGACATGGCAGACCGTGAGCAGAAGCTTAACATCTGCCGCAATATCTTCCGCCAGTTCCTCAGCCGCATGCTCCACGACAAGAGCCGTGAGGCATACGACGGGCAGATGGAGTTCCTGGACCTCACGCAGGTCTATTCGAGCGAGTTGGGCAGATGGTCCATGAATGGCGTCACGGGACTCTATTTCATGGTCACATCAGACGAACCTATCGACATACAGTATGACGAGAGCCTATGGCAGACCAGTCAACCATAAACGACCTGCTCAAGTACGAGCATGGTTGGGCTGATTCCATGGGCGAGTTCTGGCGGGAGCGCATGGAGCGGCTGCGTACCATCGACACCGGAGCATTATATCGTAGCATCAAGGCGCATATCGAGCAAGGCTCGACTACGACCATTGAGCACAATTTCCTCATGTACGGTATCTATGTTGCAGCAGGCGTTGGTCCGGCTCATGAGTGGTACCGCTGGAGCCAGGGAGCTAAAATCCGACGCATCAACGGTGGAGATCTCAACTTCCTCGGCGAGGAATACCGAGAGGAGCAGGGACTTGACAAGCCCAAAAAAGTGGGTCCTGCATGGGGCGGCAGGGTTGCCGGCGGTGAACCTAAAGGACCTCGCGACTGGTTCAGCCGCAAGTATTATTCTTCGGTGATGAAGCTCAATGAGCATGAAGCGGAATTCTACGGAGAGCGCTATCAGGGCTTAATGGCATCAGCCATCACGGAAATGTTTACAGGCATAGGAGCCGCACGCAACCTCTAGGGAGCGTATTTTTATCGGTTCCATCGGCATATTATCTTTGCAGACAAAAAAATAAATGGCAGACAAATTAGACAAGAGCAACCTTCAGACCCTCTTCGAGGGCATCAGAGACGAGCGTCGCCTGCAGGCCAACACGGCAAACCGCATCGGCAATGCCTTTCTCTCGCTGCTGCACTTCTGTGCTGATGAGACCTCAGACAAGTATCTGAGCAGGCAGCATGATGATGCTGCTGAGGGCATGATTACCTTCCTGCGTGGACTCATCTCCGAGCAGATGGCGCAGCTCAAGGCGGGTGCACAGTTCGGTGACTTCGTCTCCGGGCTGTACAACGGCAAGGGCGCACAGGTCGATGACAATGGCAATGCAGAGGTTGAGAGCATCACCGTCCGCACATACATGCGGGTCATGGAGCTGATTGTCAACCGCCTGTCTGCGCAGGAGGGTGACACTTTCTTCACAGAGAGCGACACCATCGAGAGCGTTGACAACTTGGGTGATGACTGCTATGGCCTGCACCTCCGCTCAAAGTATAGTGGATACTTCACGGCTCAGCATGTGGGCAACGTCATCAAGGGAGTGGTCAACAACATCGCCTCGGCAGCCAATTCTGGCACTTCGGCAGCCTACTACACCTCATGGATGAGAGTCAACAGCGTCAATGCGGTTAAAAATTACATCGAGGTCACCCTCTATCCTGATGCCGATGTTCCGGCAGGCAAGAACTTCCCTCCATGCGAGCTCATGAACATCGCCCGTTATGGCAACCAGACCGAAGAGTCGCTGCAGAGCTGCTTCTACATCTCCAGTTCCGAGGGGCGCATAGTCAAGCTGACGGGCGTCACCAAGCCGATACTCGACGATTACAACTACGGCATGGTCTTCGGCGACATGCCTGAGTTCGTCAAGTCGCTCGACCTTCCCATCGTCAAGGGCAGGGATTATCTCTATGCAGCCGGCATCATCACCCAGGACATCATACAGATCGACTACCACGGCAAGCCGATTGTCGATTTTGTAGACCGGGGACCATGGTCAGAAACGGCAGACTATTTCTGCTCAGCTCTCAATCCGGATACCGGCAAATTCGAGACATCAGATGTTTGGTACACCGGCTGCAAGTGGCGATGCCAGAAGACCGGTACCCATACCGCACCAAGGTGGAACAATACCGACTGGGCGATGATAGAGGGCAATCCTGCCTTCACCATTGACTTTCTCGAAGACGAGACGATTTATGACTTCGACAACTTCCGGGCTCCGCTGACTGTCGTTGCTACGCTCTACGGCCAGGATATTACCTCAGATATCCTCGACAGCGACGTAGCCTGGACCAGATACACCGAGAACAAGGCCGGTGAACAGAGAGTAACCAGCGACAACATTTGGGCACTCGAAGTCGGATCCAAGGCGGGCAAGGCTATAGTTCTGACCCAGTCAGACCTCTCCGTCGACAGCGAGGGAGTTCCGGCCAAAATCAGGTTCACGGCAACTGTTACACTTCGTGATGGCCTGGGCGATGAGGTCGCCCAAGATTCCATCACACTGGAATGTGTTTAATAACATATAAACAATGAAATACAAAAGATTAGACATCAAGTACACGCCTCTGCAGGTACACTACTCCAAGTCCGTGTCAGGCAGCGTTCCGCTCGAACAGACCTATGATGCTGATCAGGATGAGTATTCTCCTGATTACAGGCTGACGCCATGCGCCTTGCAGCCGGTTATCAGCATCATTGACCGAGATGGCATACTCCCGAGCGGACGTGTCAACAGCGAGCTGACAGACATCGCCTGGTACAGAGTTGAAAACGGAGTGGAGGGCAATGCGCTGGTAACGACACCAAAGCAGCATGTCATCACATCGTCAGGCAATGATGCCGGCAAACTGCTCTGGTACATCAACGCAGCACCGCAGAAGCCGATACTGCTCCGCTTCAAGGCGAAGTACCTGGACACCCGAACCAACGAGGTGCGCAATATTGCGATGGACTACTCCATCAACTGCAAGAATGCGACCCTCTACAAGCCGACGCTCCTGCTGTCAAGCGGTGACCGCTACTACAACCCACTCCGTGATACCGACAAGCAGGTCATCAATGCATCCCTGCGCCTCGGATCAGAGGAGTGCGCCAAGAACAAGCGCCAGTTCGTCTGGGAACTTCTCCGGAGTCGTGGACAGTTCTCCGCAGTTACTGCAGATGACCTGGAGATCAAGATATCCGATGATGGTGCATCCGTTACGCTAGACCGCTCTCTCATGGGCAAGCGCATCTGCATCAGATGCAGAGCCAGATACTCTGCTGCAGGCAATCCGGCAAGCGTAGAGCTCAACGATGCGACCCCATTCAAGATAGTCAACATCGTCAGGAGAATTCCGTTCTACGATTACGACATGATTGACGTCGTAGACGAGGTGCTGCCAGATACCAAGCAGGTCAAGGCCAAGGCTACCATCTTCGACAATATAGGCGATATTGCAGACCCTACAAGAGAACTGCAGGTGCTCTGGTGGATGGCACCGAATAATTCGGTACACTTCGAGAATGCTGTACTCGTAGGCCACGGCATGACACCGATTGTTTCTACAGAACTGCTGGATCCGAACAGGGGCTCCATCCTTGCCTTGGAAGTCAAAGATCTGGCTCCTTTGGCTCTGGCCATGGATGCAGACGGCAAGGTGTTCATGGATGCGGACGGCAATCCGTTTATTTTTCACTAATAATCATTTTTTTAAAATATGGAAAGATACATCAAGGCAAACCGCAAGGTCGTGGAGTTTCTCCAGCTGACCGAGGACAGAACAGAACTTCCGGACGGCAACTTCATTCTCTGGTGCCAGGACATCCTGCCGCTTGGGGATCCTATCGTGTTTGAGGAGACGCTGTCCAAGATTGGCGCTATCGCCATGGACGGCAAGACAGCCCGCAAGGAGCAGGACGGCGAAGTGTGCAACAAGCTGCCTGTTGCTATAGACAGCAGATTCATCATGAGAGAGGAGGCAAGGGATGAGTAGTGCTAGCAAATCAGTCAACATCACGTTCCTGCAGAAGATGGGCACTTTCACGCCGTCTATCCAGTCTCCTGATGGCGATCTCTACCAGGAGTACCAGAAGAACGGCGACGTCGTTACCGTCTATCCCGACTTCTCGCAGTCACAGCCTAAGCTCTACTTCGTAGTCATTTCATCGAGAGCTGCAGACGGTGTCACGACACCAGTCTCCATGCAGTTCTTCTTCAACGAGACTGAGATACCGTTCAACAGCGCAGGCAAATCGACCGGCCTCTTCGATGGTCTCTTTGAAATAATTAGACCAAGTGCATCGCAGTTCTATTGGGGGTTGAAGATATGCAACAACCTGGTAAAGGCATCCAATTATACTGCCATCAACATCAAGATGATCGGCAAGGTATCAGAGAGATCCAATCAGCAGGAGATTACCGATAGTGTACAGGCTGTCTATGAGATACCGGTTGGTCCCTATACTGGCGTAGCCTATCGAGTGACCATCAAGGCTCCAGAGAATGATACGCACAGCTTTATTCTCAACAGCAAGGATGACAGCTGTCAGCTCGAGGCTAAGGCAACGCAGGGCAATGATACCATTAAGACTGGTCTCTTCTATAAATGGTACCGTGCAACCAACAGTATCACTGGCTGGGAGCAGATTACAGGAGCAAGCGGTAAGACCATTACAGTCAAGGCTTCTGAGGTCGATTGCACCCGTGAGTTCATGGTTGAGGTTTACAATGACAAGGCCATGGACAAGGACCATCTTCTTGGATTCGACTTTGTCACAGTCATCGATGCGTCGGATCCGTTCGATATTGAGCCAAACCCGACACCTGCCGATGAGTCTATCAGTGAGGACGAGGCAGGCAATGGTACTGTGACCTATACACCGAGGTTGGTTGTCAGAGGCAAGTCGGAGACGGTAGATACGAAGTTTTTTTTCACTCTGAAGTCAGGGTCTGGTGTTGTCCTCAATACTGAGGCGTCACGCAAGCCAACTGTTCAGTTGAGTTCGTTCGCTGTGACGAGAGCAGACTGCATACACGCAGGATACGGCAACGTTGCATTAACAATTCAATCCGTTAAATAGCCTATGAGTGTTATCACAAGAGTGATTAAGTTTCTCCGAGTCGGTGTCGGCATATCCAACACTGACTTGGAATATGCCGAGTCAACAAGTCAGACAACTGCACCGACAGAGGGCTGGCAGACAACAGCACCAAAGTGGCGTAAGGGCTACTATATCTGGAGCCGAACGCACATCTACTACACCGATGGCAATGAGAAGGTGTCCACGCCTATGTGTCTGTCTGTAGCAAGGAGCATAGACCGCATCGAGGAGTGCTACTACTCTTCCACATCTTCTACGGCCATCACCGGAGGTGCATGGGCTAAGGGTAAGTCTCCAGCGTGGGTGAGCGGCAGATTCATCTGGACCAAGTCCATCATCTACTTCACAGATGGAACCTCTACTGAGACTACTCCTATATGCTGTACAGGCGGTCAAGGTCCGTCAGGACCGCAGGGTAAACCAGGTAAGGATGGTGCTGATGGAGCCGATGGTGCTGATGGAGCCGATGGCAAGGATGCCATCAACATACAGATGTCAATGCCGACCATCGTACACAAGAAATCTCAATTTGCCGGCACGTACGCTATTGACGTGAGAGCTTACAAAGCAGGAGTTGAATTAGCTTGTTCTGTCAGTGTGGAAGTTCCAACTAATTATGCCAGCTCTGTTAAGGCTAGTGCGATAAACAACGACAAAGGGAAGAGAGTTATTGTAGTGATAGCAGCGAATATTGATGTCAATACCAATTTAGCTTTATCTGTCAAAGTCGAGAATGTTACGTACAAGTATACTATACCTGTCAAGACCATAGCTGATGGCGAGGATGGCAAGAGAGGTGAGGTCGGTGCAACACTCCGTGGCCCGCAATCTTGGGCGAACTGCGGCAATGGCTACAGCTTCGAGTGTGGAGCATCGGGCGAGGAGTGGAAGGATGTCGTCTTCTATAAGTCTGGCTTCTATAGCTGCATCAAGAGTCACATCAAGTCTGCCAACAACTACCCAGGCAGCGACGAAGATACCAACAACGGCTACTGGCGACTTGGCAGCCCGATAGAAATGGTACTTGCCAATATCATCTTGACTCAATACCAACTCGTTGACAACCTAGGAGTCAAGGTCATCGAAATGAAGGATGAGCAGGACAACATCGTCTTCCTAGCGAAGGACGGTGACGTAATTTGCAACAAAGGTACTTTCGATGGCATTAAGGTTACAGGGGATAGCGAATTTAGCGGGACCATGAAAGCCGTAAGCGGAAGTTTCAAAAGTCTAAATTGCGTGGATGATAAAGGCAAAGTCGTGGGCAATATCACCTTTGGAAGTGATGGGCGAATGTGGTTTGACGGCGATATGTACAGCCAAGGTTACAGAAGCGACAAGAAACGAAACAACCGATTTTATACGAGTGATGTATTTTGTCGTGGAATGTTTGGGCATCGTGGAAAAACTATGGCAGTCGTTAAAGGTACATATATGTATGTGTATTCAAAAGGGACGGACCAGCCGGGCGTATATGTAAGTCTTAAAACAGGAACAACAAGTAACAATAAGACTTTTTATTATATACCACTTTACGGCCCATCAAATACCGACGATTTATCGGGTATGCCTATCGACGTTGTGGTTTTTAACACTTCATCAGATTACTATTATGCTTTTTCGGGCATGGGCAATGGTAAGGAATGGAGAGTTATTAACGGAAACGACAGACAGACGGTACATTTTTGTGATATTGGCGGTTGGCATGAATTAGTGGGCGGCGCATCTGTAAATTGTGTGTACATAAACCCTGAATGGCTAAACCCAATACCAGATAAAGCCGATATTGCAAGAGGCGTATTTTGGACTGGAGAGAAAGATTTAAATTGGTAACTATAATATGTTACATTTTTAACATAAATAATTATGGAAGGTAAAAAATTCAATTCGGTGACGAAAGTCACAACCGTCAACAGCAACCAGAGCGTGCTGCTGACAGATAAGAATGGCAATGTCACTACCATCGGCATGGATGCGCTTAAGGCTGACCTTGCTGTCGGGCAGCATGCCTGGTGCGGCCGAGTTTGGAATACAGCCAACGCAACGCCTAAGGCGGCGTCATACATTGGCTCACTTGAATTGCTGAAGGAGTTGCCATACATCCTCGGACTTGGCGCATACTTGGTCAAGAATGACCACAGCCGCAGAAAGCTCGACAGCAAGGATCACCACAAGTATGCTACTGGTGAACCGGCAAGGCTGGATGGTACAGAAGGTCACTATCAGTGGGGCTGGGGACGTAAATTCTACGTTGGCATCAAGGATATTGGCGGATTGCACTATGAGCAGATTGGCATCAAGCCAATACCAGGTGAATACAATCTCGAGATACCAATCGGCAGTCTTTCTGCAGCGGGTTTCGCTACTATTGAGCGTAGTACCGGACGCCTGGTTAGTTACATCAATGGTGCGGCCAACTACCGTGGTGGCGACAACAATGCTACCTATGATGGCAAAAACAATACGTTGCTGGGCAGACCTGCTACCGCTATGACTACAGAACAGTTCAGAGCTGCAGCACGTAAAAACGGCAAGGGTTGGCTTTGCACAACCATGCGACATACTTCCATTGTCGCAATTCTGTTCAGTGTCATTTTCGGTACACATTATGATCAGGATGCAGTCAATGCCAACAAGGATGCCAACGGACTCTTCCAAGGTGGACTCGGAGTAGGCTTGACGCAGATGCCGAACTGGGAAGCCTACAATGGTTGGCGACCAGTTGCACCAATGAGTGCAGGCATTGAGCTTGGTGATTCATGTGGAGAAGCGACCTATGCAGTTAAGAATGACGCAGGCACAACTGTCTATAATGCCAAGATTCCATGTTTCTTCGGTTACAAGAACGGCTTTGGCAATCTATGGCGAATGATGGATGATGAGTTCTGCCAGGTGAACAGTGACAAGACTATGACCCACTTGGTTGCTCCGTCTATCTACGGCTCATGGACAATCGGAAATGCTACCGGCATGAAGGCGTTGAGCAAGTCACCAGGTGGTGGTGAAGGATATATCAAGACCTTGTCGATGGAACATCTGGAGAACTTCTGTACGCAGATAGGTGCTACAGAGTCAACCTATTCGACAAGTTATTTTTGGAATACGTCAAACGCTACTTCCGGTTTTCGCCTGTGTCTTCGCGGTGGCAGCGCTGTCAATGGTGGTCGATGCGGTCTTTCGTCGCTCGTCGTGAGCTATGCTGTCTCGGGTTCCGATGTGAACTGCGGTGCGGCCCTCTGCGAAGCAGCATCCGAGTGGTCTTTGGAACCAGTGTATTACGAGGCGGCCTAAAGTGTTCAGAGGTGTGCTGATGTGAGCAGGAGTGTGCAGGATTGACCAAGGTTCCCAAGCGGAGCCAAGGGCAATCCTGAGCACCCTGCGAGCGTAGCGAGCAAACCCTACCGCCCTTGGGCGGTCGATTTTTTTTGAAATTTCGCTCTTTGACATTCTTTCATTCCGATTTTTTTCAGTACCTTTGCAGGCGGTTTTCAAACCAGGCTGTGATTCCTGCGCCGGTTTTCGCCTGTGTCTTCGCGGTGGCAACGCTAACAATGGTGGTCAATGCGGTCTATCGACGCTCAACGTGAACAATGCTGTCTCGGATTCCAATGTGAACTACGGTGCGGCCCTCAACTTAACAAGATACTGCAGGTTAGTTTGCTTAGCTGCAGAGATTTCGGGAGTCAGGCCTTGCCTCATGGCAAAACATACACTTTAGCAGAATAGCAAGTAGATGATGACAATGGGTCATCCGGTCGAAAGTTAGGACATTAGAAAAGCAGACAGCAGACAACAGACACAGACACCGACATTTATACAGACACCGACCTTTTTTAATATTTACATAAAATTTTAAAAGCAAGTGAAGAGGTTAGGCAACATTTCACAGGAGGTGGAGACTTTGCAAAATTTTCGTGAAGCATTTTTTGATTTTTCCCGACACAAGAAGTCCCGTCTCTCTGTTCAAGCATTTGAGGCAGAGTTTGAGGAAAACCTTCAAGCCCTGCTAAATGCCTATACCCATCAGACTTGGCATACATCAGACTATGAGGCCAAGCTGGTTGAGCAGCCCAAGCGCCGCATAGTCAACAAGTTGCCTGTTGGCGATCATGTCATTCAGCATGCAGCCATGCACACCAGTGAAGATAAGTTGAGAGCCAAGATTCCTTTCAACAGTCCAGCTGGTACCAAGGGGCGTGGCACGCATTTCTTTTATAAGATAATCAAACAGGACATCTTTACCTCGCCACAGCAAGACACATTCTATTGCTTGCCCATGGATATACACCATTATTTCCAAAATGTTGAGCATAATCTGCTCAAGAGAGAGTACAGGTTGTATATCAAGGACCGCAAGTTGCTTGCTTTCATCGACGAAGTCGTTGACAGCTATGCCAACGGCATAGTGCTGGGTGTCAAGCTTACACAACTTTTGGGACAACTGTTTCTGGCGAGGTTTGACTATCTCGCCATGCGGTGTTTTGATATACTCCAAGACCCCGAAAAACACGGTTATTGGCAGGCTCGCTACGTCACGGACATGTTCCTCACATGCCGCTCGGAGCAGCAGGCAAGAGTATTAAATATGGGGGGGTAAAATTCCTCAATGAGCGCTTCGACCGTTTCTGCCGCGATGGGCTCAAACATTATTATAGATTCATGGACAATATCTTCATCATGCATGAAGATAAGGTCTTCTTACGCCTCATGGCGGAGCTTGCAGTCATGCACTTGGCTAGAGACTGGAAGCTGAGCATCAATAAAAGTTGGAATATTCATCGTACATGTGACGGCATAGACTTCTGTGGACAGAAGATCTTCGCCGACCATGCCCTTTTGCGCAAGCGCACCAAGCAGGCACTCTGTGCCCAAGTCGCAAGATTGCGCAAACGTGGACTTAACGATGAACAGATCCGGCACAAGGCTGCCTCCAGGCTAGGCCTTGCCAAACACGCAGACACAAAAAACTTATTAAATAAAATCGGTATGAAAAAGTATGGTCAGATTGTGAAAGCCCGCAAGGGCGAGGTTCCCTTCGAGGGCATGAGTTTGGCACAGAAGAAGCATCCAGGCGACATCCTGTGCCACAACATTGAGGACTATGACAAGTTCCTCATCCTCATAGAGGATTACAAGATAGATAAGTCGAGAGTTGATTTCAAGATGGAGCAGGTTGAAGAGGTTGACGACCAGGGTATCAAGCGAATGGTCACCAAGAAGGTGCCCAAAGACCGCCTCGCCATCCGCTTCCGTTTCATTGATCATGTCAAGAAGACGGGGCTGTTCGATGAGCAGGGCGATGAGATTGAGGAGCCGGTGTGGCAGTCAGAGTCATGGTGGCTCTTTACAGGCTCAGATATCTTGGTTGACCAGGCACGCAAGGAGTGGGAACTGTTGGACAAAGGCTTCTACACCGTTGCAGCAGAACTCACCAACAAGTTTGGCAAGAAATTTTATAAGTTTATATAGATGCACAAGAAATTTTATCTTTGTCGCATGTCATACCTGAGATATGACAGCAAGCATTTTCTCCTGTTTCTGAGTGAACAGAGAGTTGATAACTATCACCCAGACACCACCATGTCGGAGTCTGACGGCGATAGTAAGACAGTGACAGCCTACAGTTACGAGGGCACAGAGATCGACGGCTCCACCAAGATAGAGGCTGAGTCGGCAGGTTATCGGGAGTTCGTGGCTGGATTGGTTCGCACCAGGTACAGCCAGAGCGATGTCGAAGCCATCCTGTGTAACCATGGTGATGGTAGCGAGGAGCACGAGACGGAGTACCAGGCATTCCAGGAGTGGAGAGAGCAGGCTAAGCAGATGGCCAAGGAACTGCTCGACCGTGATATCTCATAGCTTTCAGATACGGCAGGAGGGGAACAGTCCTTCCTGCCGTATTTTTATATACGTTATATTATATGTACCTTTGTGCCAGTTTTAAAAAGGTATAACAGATATGCAGAGAAATACCAAGGATTGGATACACTACAGCTCTGCTGGCATAGTTCTGCTTGCTGGCATCGTGCTCGTGTACATCAGCTTTTTCTTGTCCCACGACGTTACATCAAACGTCTTGTGGTACTTTGGGCAGAGTCTGGTTTACGTGGCAACCGTCTTTGGTTTCGCACTGACATTTGACACCAGAGTTAAAGACATTATCAATAAATATTTCAACAACAAAAATGGCACGCAAGATTAAGAAAATTTTCATTCATTGTACAGCAAGCCGACAGTCATGGTCTGTCGATGCCTTGCTCAAGGAGTTCACCAACAAGGGCTGGCACTATCCTGGATATCACTGGGTCGTGACCGCAGACGGCAAATGCACGCAGCTCATGACTGAAGACCTGCCATCCAACGGAGTCACGGGACATAATTTCGATTCCATCAACGTGGCATACATGGGCGGCATTTCACGCACAGGCAAGCCTATTGACAACCGCACGGAGGCTCAGAAGCAGGCGTTACGTGAGTTGCTTGTGGAGCTGAGAAAACGCTATCCTGATGCCAAGATCATGGGACATCGCGACATCTCGCCTGACAAGAACCACAACGGAGTGGTCGATCCGTGGGAGCGCATCAAGGAGTGTCCATGTTTCGACGCTATTCCGGAATACGCAGACATTTAAGAGATTGAGCAAATGAGTAGATTTAATAAAGATTTAGGGTTCATTCTCGTATTTCTGATGGTGACCTGCATAGTCAAAGACTGTTACTACGTGTATAAAAAGCAGCGAGCGGAGCAGGAACTGAGAGAACAGCTCAATGGGCTGAAACTTCAGTATGCTCCAGCCGAGCGAGACACCATCCGCGATTCGGTCATGGTCATCACGCAGCAGGTGCTACAGATGAAGGAAGAGGAGTACAAGCTTCAAGCCTACGACCGCCAGTTGCTCCATGACCTGGACATACGTCTTGGCCAGGTCATGGTAGACCAGCGCACAAGTCTGAGTTCTGCTGATACGGTCAAGACAGACCGCAGAGATTCCGTCTATACCTACAGCGACCGATGGCTCAGTTTCCGTCTCAATACGGCAGACTCCATCTTGACATACAAGGCGAGAGACAGCCTCCAGACCATCGTCTATAGGCAGTACAAGCACAGATTCCTCTGGTGGCGGTGGGGCACCAAAGGCTATGATGTCAAGGTCGTCAACTTCAATCCCCATTCCAACATATTATATAACAGCTATATACAAGTCACCCGATAAATGGCAAGACAAGAAGTATATACAACAGTCATCAAGCTCAATTCTGAGGAGGCGAAGAACCGCCTCAAAGAGCTTGAAGATAAGGTCGCTCGTCTGAAGAAGGCTAAACAGGAAGCCTTCTCGGCGGGCGATTCCCGTTTAGGCGCATCCCTCGCCAAGGATCTGAAGGCCGCAGAGCGAGAGATGAAGCAATTCAAGAACTCAACCATGAGCGTCAAGGAGACACTCGACAACCTGTCAAGTGCAAGCCTCGGACAGCTGGAGAAGGCAGCTAGACACCTGAAGGGGCAGATGAAGGCAGCGTCTGACCCTTCAGACTTCGCCAAGCTGGATGCACAACTCTCAAAGGTCAAGGAGCAGATGCTAGCCCTGAAGGGCGCAACACGCAAGGCAGATGAAGAAGCGAGACGTATGACGGCAACCGTGTCAAATCTGAAACATGCATCTCTCAACGATCTCAACTTTACTGCAGGCAGACTTCGCTCGCAGATGGCCGATTTCGACCCGAACACAACCATGTACGCCTCTCGAGCTTCGCAGCTGAAGCTGGTCGAGGCAGAGCTGGAACGCATCCGACAGAGCGAGCAGAAGGTGGTCACCCTCATGCAGCAGTATGACAAGGAGATTGACCGCACAAATGTGGACATCAAGGAGACCAAGCGGCAGATGCAGTTGGTCAATAACACCATGTCCAACCTCAAAACATCCTCCATCCGTGACTTGGAGTACTCCATCAAGGCACTGAACCAGCAGATGCAGGGCATGGAGCGTGGTACCGAGCAGTTCAAGCAGATGGAGAGACAAGCCAAGCTGCTGAAGGCAGAACTGCAGGCGGTCAGAGCCGAAGGAGTAGCCCAGGAGTCCTGGATTAAGCGCTCTGCTGACTGGTTCAACCGTATGCAGGGACTAGCTCTAGGTGCAGTTGCTGCCATCTCCGGCATCACCTTCACAGTAAAAAAATGTGTGGAGGAATATGCCAAGATGGATGATGAGATGACCAATGTACGCAAGTACACCGGTCAAGCAGCCGATGAGGTCGAGCGAATGAACGAAGACTTCAAAAAGATGGATACCCGCACACCTCGCCAGAAGCTCAACCAACTGGCAGAGGATGCAGGCAGACTCGGCATCACATCGACGGCTGCAGTTGAAGATTTTGTCGATGGAGCCGATAAAATCAATGTCGCCCTCGGTGATGACCTCGGCGATAAAGCAGTCTCACAGATCGGTAAACTCGCCCAGATGTTCGGCGAAGACAAAACCAAAGGTCTGCGAGGTGCCATGTTGGCGACAGGTTCTGCAGTCAATGAACTGGCTCAGAATTCCTCTGCCTCTGCAGGATATCTCGTTGACTTCACCGCGCGAGTAGCTGGTGTCGGCAAGCAGGCAGGTTTTACACAGGCGCAAATCATGGGTCTCGCATCTGTCCTTGACCAGAACATGCAGCAGGACGAGACGGCTGCTACTGCAGTCCAGAACCTTCTGGCAAAAATGTTCCAAGACTCCGCAAAGTTTGCAAAGATTGCAGGACTCAATGTCAAGGAGTTCGCCAACACCCTGAAGGAGGATGCCAACGGCGCACTCCTCCAGTTCCTGGCAGCCATGCGAGCCAAGGGCGGTTTTGCCGACCTTGCACCGATGTTTGAGGAGATGAAGATGGATGGTTCCAGAGCGACAGGTGTCCTCACCGTCCTCGCTGACAAACTCGATGACATCAAGACTGCCCAGAACCTGGCAAACGAAGCCTATTCCGAAGGCACATCCGTCCTCAATGAGTTCGAGACACAGAACGAGAGTGTACAGGCCCAACTTGACAAGGCGAGCAAGAAGTTCCTGGATCTCTCCATCGAACTAGGCCAGAAACTCTATCCTGCAGCACGATATTGCATATCTGCAGCCAGTCTCGGAGTTCGGGCACTCTCCACACTCGTTGACTTCGTCAAGGACTATTGGCGCATTTTAATTGTACTGACCGCTGCCATTGTTACCTATACTGCAGTATCTAAGGCAAAGCTGATAGCAGACAAGGCGCAGATGGTATGGCTCAATATCATGATTCTGCGCGAGAAGGCGCATCTCGTCCTTGTGGGTCTCAAGACATCTGCTCTCAAGACCATGTCAATCGTTCAGATGGCGTTGACACGCGAAATAAAACTGACCACTGCTGCGCAAATGTTGTGGAACAAGGTGTTGTTGGCCAACCCGATCACTGCCGTGATTGCTGTTGTGGTGGGTCTGACAGCCGCCATTGTCACACTCTCTAAGGAGACGAGCACCGCAGAGCAGGCTCAGCGTGACTACAATGATGCCGTGACAGATGCCAACAAGCAGGCATCAGAAGAGGAGGCATCCATCATGCGCCTCGTTTCTGCCATCCAGTCCAACACCAGTGCGGAGTCGGACCGCAAGGCTGCACTGGAGGAACTCAACGGCAAGCTGATGCGTGAACACCTTGGCAATATCACAGAGGAAGCAGTGCGCACCGGTCAAGCAACAAGGCAAATCCAGTCGTACATTGACATGATGAAGAAGAAGATCGTCATCGACGGTCTGCAGAAGAAGCTTGCTGAGTCTATAGCCAAGCAGGCAGAACAAGAAGACTTGCTAAGCGAAGCTGACAACGATAAGCGTGGGTTCTGGGCTAAAGTTTGGGGGCGTATTAATCCATTTGCAAGTGGTAAAACTAAGATGTTAAACTTAGCTTCTGACAACAAAGAAGTGTTCATAGATGTGATGAACAAGAGCATTGAACGTGAAAAGCAGTACCAGCAGAAGCTCATCGATAAGATTAAACAGCTGGAGTCCCAGCACTTCGAAATCAATGATCCGGAACCATGGCGAAACAATGGCTACAATGGCAAGGGCAATGATGGTACCATCATTAAGCCGCATAGTACAACCGGCACACATCAAACTTCAGAAAAGGAGCGCAAGGCTAGGGGCAAGGCTGCGAAGGCTGCAGCAGCCGAGGAACGCAAGCGCCAGGCAGAAGCCAAGCGCAAGCAGAAGCAGGCAGCAGACTCCATCAAGGCAGAGACCAATCAGCTGCTCGCTGACAACGCCAAGGCTTATGCCGAGGGCAACAAGACATACCAGCAGTTCATCGACGACAGACAGAGCATCCAAATTAAGGGCTTCGCAAAGCTGAAGCAGCTATATGGTGAGAAGAGCAACGAGTACAAGCAGTTGCTTGACAACCAGGTCAACGTTGTCAAGCAGCATGATGCTGCCATCCTCAAAATGAATGAGCAGACCATTGAGCGTGAACGCCTCCAAAAGGAGGCGAGCATCAAGGCTCAGTACAATAATGCCAACTCCGCTATCTATCAGAATGACATCGCTCTCGATGAAGCTATCTATCAGAATGATGCAGATGCAATGCAGAAGCGCCTGGCGCTCTACAATGAGGGAAGCGAGGAATGGCTGGATCTGAAGGCTGAAATGGAGCAGGCATCACTCGACCATCAGCTGCAGATGCAGGAGTCATACCAGAACCAGCTGCGTGAACTTCGTCAGCAGTTCGGCAAACAAGACTTGAAGGCACAGGAGAAAATGTACCTCAATGGTCTTGATAATCTCTACAAGCAGGGATTAATCAAGGAGGAGGAATATCAGCAGATGAGGTTGGAGATAACCAAGCAGTTTGCTGCCCAGAGAGCGCAGGTTGATGCTGATGACCATGGAGCCGGTAGCGCTCAGATAAAAATCAATGATAAGTCATCTGAGATGGTCAACAGTGCCAGGGCTGCTGCAGGTGAGTCCCAGTCGACCAGCAATGTAACTCTGGGTGGATACTTCTCCTCACAAGTTGAGAACTATCAGAACACCATGGAGAAGTTGAAGGAGTTGTATGGCAACGACAAGCAGAACCATGCTGCATACATGCAGGCGAAGGCCCAGGTGACCACCAACTTCCTCGATAACATGGTGCAGCAGACCTCTGCCGCATACAACGGCATCAACAACATTCTTTCTTCTGCGTCGGCATACGCTCAGGCATGCTCAGACCTGGAGCAAGCCAAAATCTCCAAGAACTACGAGAAGCAGATTGCTGCAGCTGGCAACAACTCGAAGAAGAAGAAAAAGTTGGAGGAGAAGCGTGACAAGGAGTTAGCCGCAGCCAAGTCTAAAGCCAATAGGAAGTCCATGAAGATTGAGATCGCTCAGGCAATTGCATCAACCGCTATGGCTGCCATCAACGCATACTCTTCTGCAGCCAGCATCCCTGTTACAGGTTGGGTTATGGCACCTATCGCAGCCGGCATGGCAACCGCAGCAGGTATGCTGCAGATTGCTACTATCAAGAAGCAGCACCAGGCAGAGGCAGCTGGTTACTACGAAGGTGGTTACACCGGAGGCAACCGCTACCGAAAGGAGGCTGGAGTTGTGCATGAAGGCGAGTTCGTGGCTAATCACAATGCCGTCAACAACTCTTCCATCCGTCCAGCTCTTGATCTCATCGATAGGGCACAGCGCTCCAATACTGTCGGCTCGCTGACCGCTGATGATATCACACGTTCTCTGGGGCAGGGCAGCAGTACCGTGGTGGCTCCTGTTGTCAATGTCAACAATGATAACACCGAGGTGCGCCAGTCCCTCGATGGAGTAAATTCAGCAGTCACCAGACTCAACGAGAATATTGAGAGAGGTATCAAGGCAGATGTATCAATCGCTGGCAGAGACGGCATCGACCGCAAACTCAATGAATATCATCGTATGCTTAACAACAAGTAAATATGATAACATGCATCATCAATGGCCATAAGGCCTATCCCATTTCTACATCATCCATCAAGGTGACATACGCAAATCAGTATGTCACCGATGATGGTGAGTACACCTATGACATCACCTTCCCCATGAATATCCTGGAGAACCGTGTCATATTCAAGAATGTCTCACGTTTGGAGGTCAAGAAGAACGTCGCCAAATACGATGACTGCAAGTTGTTCTGTAACAGCCAGCTCATCATGAGCGGTGTCGGTACCATACTATCCGCGAATGAGAAAGAGATCAAACTGCAGATAGTCGGAGGCAAGTCCCGCATCAAATTCAACGACCGCATGACCAAGCACTATATCGATGAGATACCATATGGTACAGCTGACAAGCCTGGTTATACAGTTGATAAGGGCTGGTCTCAGGGATTTAAAGACCTTCAAAAGATCAATGACATCTACAGACTTGATGAAGATAAGTCGGAGTTCCTGGGAGTAGAAGGAAAATGGTGTTTTGTACCTGTTCGTGACGAAACGAACGATATGATTGCCAATTTCGTTGGAGTGGATAGAACAAAGCAGTTCATCGGTTACAATGCACCATATATCGTGAACCTGGCAGTTCAGCCAAATCTGATGTATATCTTCCGCAAAGTGGTAGAATATGAAGGATACACTCTCAAGCGCAACGACTTCGACTCTAAACCGTGGAATCTTCTGTATATAGCTTCGGCCTACAAGACGCGTGAACTATGCAAGGCGCTTCCTCATTGGTCTAGCTATACATTTATTGAGGAATTCCGGAAACTCTTCAATGCCACTATCGTTTTTGATGATTTTCTGAAGACCTGCTCAGTTATCAATGCTTCAGAACTGACAACAGCTGATTCTATAGAGATTGAACCTTTGGACGAATACACTACAGACTACGATGAAGATGGCTCCTTCTCTACTTCATCTACGGCAAACCTGGAATACAATCTGGGCAATTCTGCCAATAGAGACAATTATGAAGTTATCTCGAAAAAAGTTTTCGATAATTTTGAGATTGTTCATAGCAAAGAGTTAATGGGGGCAAACAGACAGTTTGCTTCAACAACGCTGTCATGGTCTGAAAAGCAAAAACGACAGACTATCATCGAGAATTTTGGCAATTACTATATATATATGGTAGATGAAAATGATAACAAAAGCTGGAAACCTGTTGGCATCTGGTCACCACTTATCAGGGACAGTTCTTCAGATGATTTTGTAGATCTGAACATTTCACCCGTAGCTCAAGTAGTAGAGAATATCAATTTCAAGTCGGGGTTGCTGGAAGACAAGTATTACGAGAGACGATGCCTTCTGTCAATGCCTAATGATAAGGAATCAGATTCCAAGGAGTACGATGTTGACGACGATGGCTATAGTTATACATCTGTCCAGGATGCGCTCGATGATGAATCAGCACTCGACAACTCAGAAGACGAGCAGGAATGCATGAATATTTTCTTCATTCTTCCTGGCAGGGTGCAATCTACCGATGGTTCAACCACAAAACTATCTTGGGTTGGGGAAAAGTCCAGATGGCCACAGTTCCTGACCGACTATCGTATCAATGATGGATTCAGGCTCGGCATCGCCCATTTCGAGGATATCCATTTCTCGTTGTCGCTCTGCATGAAGAGCGAATTTGGTACAACCAGTCTGGGAACCTTACATGCTAGCGGCCTAAAAATAGACAATAAAAACTGCATGGAAGTCAAGTTCAAGTCAGATGACATACCTGACCCATCCAAGATATACATCATCCGCAACAAGAGATTTGTGTGTGAGAAGATAGAGATGGAGGTCAAGGACGATGCCATCGAGCCAGTTTACACAGGCTATTTCTATATGCTATCATAATATATAATAAGGTGGGGAGCAGTTGGCTCTCCACCTTATTATATTATAGGATTCCTTGATAGTTCTTGATATACTCATTCGCCTTCTGTATATCCTTAGGCGTATAGATGTCTGTGATGAGGATTGATGAATGTCTCGCCTGGTCTCTGACCGACAAGACGTCGGCATTGGCCCGCAGCATATTAGTGATGCCTGTGTCCTTCAAGCTATAGAACTTGAAGCGAGGTGAGAGCTTCAGTTCCTTCCTCAGGACCCGAGTCCAGTAATCTCTGAACATTTTCTCGTTCTTTCTTTCAGGTCCTGGACAGAACCCGTCAGAGAAGAGATAGTCCTGCCCGGGGTGTGAGAAGATATTGAGTTCCATCATCAGCTTGATGACATGAGTCGGCAGGGTGATTACTGCATCATTTCCGTTCTTCGTGTTCTCACCATGCAGACTTATGGTCTGAGTCTTGACATGGATATCGCAGATTCTGAGATAGGACATCTCACGAGGGCGGATGAAGAGATAGTGGATGATTTCACAAGCCAGCAGATAGTGCTTGTTGTGCTCCTGTAGGTAATCTCTGATGAGCTGCATGGTACAATCCGGTATGACATCTCTGTTTTTCTTCTGTCTGTTCTTGATGCGTCCCAGTCCTTCAGTTGGATTTTTAGGGATATAGCCGCGAGCCAGCAGGTAGGTGGAAAAACTCTTAGTCCAGGCAAGATAGTTGTTGCGGGTCAGAACTGTGTTGTTTCTGTCGATGAATATATAGTCCAGGAACTTGCTCACATTGCTTTGGTCCCATTGATAGGAGAAGTTGAGGACTATGTTTTTCTCCTTCTTCCATCTCTCCAGGATTCTGACACGACTGCTATAGTCAACAAAAGTCTCCTCACGCATGCTACCCTCGTTGCACATCTTGACGAGATAAGCCTTATATTTCTCGAGTACATCTTCCCACTTCGTATATTCCAGAGGCTGCAGAGCCTCAATCCATGGGTTCCAGCCAGCCATGAGCTTCTCGGTGAGACGCTTCATAATCTGGTCGGCATAGACACGCTGATTACGCTTGCCCTTGATATGGTCAAGCATGATTTTCTTCTTTCTCATGCGGTTGAGCTGAGGATCAAACGCCATGAAGGAGATATAACATTCAGATCTCTGATGAAAAACTGGAGGTTTCCAGCCAATGACACTGCTAAGTACAGTGTCATTCGAATTTGGAGCATAATTTTTTTTAGCCATATCTTTAATTTTTCTCAGATACAGCTTATTATTAATAATGTATATAAAGGTTTGATACCGACATTGTACCGACCACTTTGGTGCCGACTAAGGCGAAACCTCAGTGTTTACGGCACATCTGGCGACTTTTCGTCGGGATTACTGGACTCGAACCAGCGACCTCATCGTCCCGAACGACGTGCGCTACCAACTGCGCTAAATCCCGTTTTGTGGTACTTATGAGTACAAAGACGGTGCAAAGGTACACCAAAATCTCCATAATACCAAATAAAAAAGCACTTTTTTATCTTTTTTGAAAAGTTTTTCACTTAAAAATTTGGTGGAACCAAATAATTGTTGTACCTTTGCACCCGCAAATGAGAAATCATCTGTAAGAGTATGGTGCCATAGCTCAGTTGGTAGAGCAAAGGACTGAAAATCCTTGTGTCCCCGGTTCGATTCCTGGTGGTACCACTTAAAAAGCCGAACTTCTTCAAAGAGGTTCGGCTTTTTGGTGTTTATAAGGCTTTTGCCCTTTCAGGGCGCATAGCAGTCTGGAATCCTGCGTCTTTTTTCTTTCTTTTCCCTTTTTCTTCGATATATTTCGGGTATTTGTCCCTTTTGTTGCTAGATTTGTCTGATATTTAGCGTGAGATTGCGGTATTCTAACCTACTTTTGCAATCGAAATCAAATAAAAAATCAAAAGAACCTGAAAACAATTAAGCAAAATGAATCACGTCTTAAGCAAAACAAAACAGAGAAGTCTCCTTCTCGTGGCATTGTTGCTCATGGGATGTTTGCAGCTCTTGGCGCAGACTCGCACCATTAAAGGTGAAGTGACAGATGCACAAAATGGTGATCCTCTTATCGGCGCTACCATTATGGTAGAAGGCGAAAAGGGTGGTACGGTTACTGATTTCGACGGTAACTTTGTTCTTCAAGTATCTTCTTCTGCCAAGAAGATCAAGGTATCTTATATAGGTTATATAGATAAGATACTGGCTATTTCTGAAAATATGAAGGTGAATCTCGAATCGGATAGCAAGGCGCTTGCCGATGTCGTGGTCATCGGTTATGGTACTGCGCGCAAGAGCGACCTGACGGGTTCCGTGGCAACGGTGAAGGCAAAGGACTTCAACAAGGGTCTTGTTTCTTCTCCAGAGCAGTTGATCAATGGTAAGGTTTCGGGTGTACAGATCATGTCCAACAGTGGTTCTGCCTCAGCAGGTAGTACCATCCGTGTGCGTGGTGGTGCTTCTCTGAATGCCAGCAACGACCCGCTTATCGTGCTCGATGGTGTGCCATTGGAGCAGGGTGGTATCTCTGGTAACAGCAGCAACTTCCTCAGTATGATCAACCCTTCTGATATCGAGAGCATGACCGTCTTGAAGGATGCTTCTTCTACAGCCATCTATGGTTCCCGTGCATCCAATGGTGTCATCATCATCACTACCAAGAAGGGACAGCAGGGCGGTTTGAAGGTAAACTTCAATACCACCAACAGTATGCAGACCCGTGCGCAGATGGTGGATATGCTGAGCCGCAATGAATTTGTAAACGTCATCAACCAGTTTGGTACAGATAACCAGAAGTCATTGCTCGGCAATGCCAATACCGATTGGAACGATGAGGTTTATCGCACCGCTTTCGGTACTGATAACAACCTCAGCTTGAGTGGAAGCATCGGCAAGTATTTGCCTTTCCGTGTTTCTGCCGGATATTACAACCAGAGCGGTTTGGTGCGCAAGGACAATGTTGAGCGCTGGACAGGTAACGTGGTGTTGACTCCTAGCTTCTTCCAGGATCACCTGAAGTTGACCATCAACGCCAAGGGTACACTCAATAACAACTCTTTCAATAATGGTGGTGCAGTATGGGCTGCTGCAACATTCAACCCAACCATTCCTGTATATTCAGGTAATAACAGCTATGGTGGCTATAACGAGGCTCTCGATGCTGATGGCTATCCGGTAAATGCGGGTGTAAGAAACCCACGTGGTCTGGTGGATCTTTATGATTCAAAGAGTAAGGTGAGCCGTTTTATCGGTTCGATGGATGTAGATTACAAGGTTCATTTTCTGCCAGACCTCAAGCTCCATGCTACCATTGGTGCAGATTATGCCAAGGGTGATGGTACCATTTATGTTCCTGGCTATGCAGCACAGTCATTCAACAAGGATGAGTCCTTGAGCGGTAGCGATTACAAGTATGGTCCTCAGAAGAACGAGAACCGCCTGCTTACCCTCTATGCCAACTATGCGAAGTATTTCGAGAATATCAAGAGTAATGTGGATCTTACTGCCGGTTACGACTATCAGTTCTGGAAGAGCACTACACCTCTTTATTATACCAAGAGTGCGGCAGGTACAACCCTTTCTACCGTGAAGGCTTCTGATTACCGTCACGTGATGTTGTCATACTACGGTCGTGTCAATTATTCCTTCGATGGAAAGTATCTCCTGACTGCTACAGTCCGTCGCGATGCATCTTCCCGTTTCTCTAAGGATACCCGTTGGGGTACCTTCCCATCTGTAGCTTTGGGATGGACCTTGACAGAGGAACCTTGGTTGAAGGACAACAAGGTTATCTCTAACCTGAAACTCCGTGCCAGCTATGGTGTAACCGGTCAGCAGGAAGGTATCGGCAACTACAACTATCTGCCGGTTTATACATCCAGTGTAACAGGTGCCGAGGCACTCATCAACGGACAGTATATTACAACTTATCGTCCTGAGGCATACGTTTCAGACCTGAAGTGGGAGACAACTACCTCCTGGAACTTCGGTCTCGACTTTGGATTCCTGAATGGTCGTATCGGTGGTGCCATCGATTTCTATACCCGCAAGACCAAGGATCTGCTGGCTTCTGTTCCTACGGCGGCAGGTACCAACTTCTCAAAGACTATCCTTACCAACGTAGGTAATGTAGATAGCAAGGGTATCGAGGTTTCCCTGAATGCAACTCCTATCCAGACCAAGGACTGGGAGTGGAACCTGAGCTACAATTTCACCTGGCAGAACATGAAGGTGAAGAACCTTTCTCTCACCCAGGGTGGAAGTCAGACCAATGTGAAGGTAGGTCCATCTATCGATGCTTACCAGTTCCAGGTACTCTCCGAGGGATATGAGCCATATATGTTCTATGTATATCATCAGCTCTACGATTCTGAGACGGGCAAGCCGATCGAGGGCGCTTACGCAGACTTGAATGGTGATGGCGAAATCAATGATGCCGATCTCTACCGCTATCATTCTCCAGCCCCTAAGTACATCATGGGCTTGAGCACATCCCTGAGATACAAGCAGCTGACTCTCGGTATGAGTTTCCGTGCCAACATCGACAACTACGTATATAATGGCATGGGTATGAGCACAGGTGCATGGGAGACCGTGAGCTACAACAACTCACAGCTCAATAACCTCAACGCCAGCTTCCTGAAGACCGGTTTCAAGACCCGTCAGTATCTCTCAGATTACTACGTAGAGAATGCTTCGTTCCTGAAGCTCGACAACCTGAGCCTGAGCTACAATGTAGGTAAGATCAACAAGTGGGCTTCACTCACCGTATCTGCGATGGTACAGAATGTATTCACCATTACCGGTTACTCAGGCACAGATCCTGAGGTGCCAAACGGAATGGACAACTCATTCTATCCACGTCCTCGCACCTACTCAGTAAGCCTCGGACTTCAGTTCTAACAATCAAAATTGATAACAATGAAACTTAAGAATATATTATATAGTATGATGTTGGGAACAGCAGTGCTGACCAGCGCTACCAGCTGTGTATCCGACCTCGACCAATATCCTCAGACGGAGACTACCTCTAAGGATGTTTATACCTCGCTTGCCAATTACGAGGCTGTGCTGGGTAAGATTTATGCTGCCATGGTGACCAGCGGTCAGGGTAAGGGCGGCGACAACAAGGATATGTCTTCCGTATTGAACGGCGGCAGTGGCTTCGACTACATGCGTATGTTCTTCAACCTCCAGGAGTGTGGCACCGATGAGCTTGCCTCTACCTGGCTTACAGGTGAGCAGACCACAGGCTTGACCTATCTTTCCTGGGATGCCAACGATGCTTGGGTATCAGATATGTACTATCGCATCTATTACAACATCGCCCTCTGCAACGAGTTCCTCCGCAATGCCAATAGCGCCAGCTTCTCGGGCGAGGACGAGGTGAAGATGAAGGAGTATAAGGCAGAAGTCCGCTTCATGCGCGCCTTGTTCTACTTCCATGCTCTTGATCTCTATCGCAACATTCCGATGGTAACAGAGAATGATCCTGTGGGCAGTTTCATCCCTCCACGTTATACCCCACAGCAGACTTTCGATTATATCGAGAGCGAGTTGAAGGATTGTGTAGGTGATATGCTTCCTGCTTCTACCTGTCCTTATGGTCAGGCTTCTCAGGGCGCAGCCTACACCTTGCTTGCCAAGCTTTATCTGAACAGCGAGGTTTATACCGGCGTTGCCAAGTATGCCGAGTGCAAGGAGGCTTGTGAGAAGGTGATGAATATGGGCTACTCTTTGGAGTCTGATTACAGCAAGCTCTTCAATGCCGATAACGACAAGCGTACCAACGAAATTATCTTCGCCTTGCCGGTAAGTGCAGAGCATACCGTAAGCTGGGGCTCTTCCACTTACTTGGTGTGTGGACAGTTGAGTATGTCGAATGCCAACCAGAATGTTGCCGACTTCGGTGTCACCAATGGCTGGAGCGAGTTCCGTCTCCGTCCGGAGTTCGTGGATAAGTTTACCCAAACCGATATCGATGGAGGTGGCGACAAGCGCTGCAAGTTCTTTACCAATGGTCAGAGCAAGGATGTAACCAGCATGACCGATGAAACCACCGGTTATCTCTCAGAGAAATGGAGCAACCTGAAGGATGATGGTACTACCGCATCCAATACTGCCGATGCAGGTGTAGAAACCGACTACCCACTCTTCCGCTTGGCTGATGTCTATCTGATGTATGCCGAGTGTGTGGCTCGTACCCAGGGTGCTAGTTGGGACCCATGGCCAGAAGGAAAGTCGGATGCCGCTGATCCTGAGGTCATCGCTTCCCGTAAGCAGGGAGCCATCTATTGGATCAATCTCCTCCGCGAGCGTGCAGGTAATACCGATGTATGGGCTAACAACTTTGCCAACGATGATGAGTTCCTCCAGTTCATTCTCGATGAGCGTGCCCGTGAACTTTATCATGAGGGCTATCGCCGTACCGACCTGATTCGCTTCGGTGAGTTCACTACCAGCAAGTATATCTGGCAGTGGAAGGGTGGCACCCACGATGGACAGGCTGTTGACAGCAAGTACAACATCTATCCAATCCCTAACACCGAGCTTACCGCCAATCCAAATCTTCATAACGACAACTATTAATAGGATAAAAGAATGAAAAAGATATTTAGAAACCTGATGATGCTTCTCTGCGCACTCACCGCCCTGGTGAGTTGCGACGAGAGTGGCGACAAGATATACCTGGATGGCTTCAAGGCATCCGATCTGATGGCATCAGCCAGCGATGTGGTCCTGTCTGTTGACAATACGAAGGACATCGTACTCTCGATGGCTTGGCAGAATCCTACCTTGCTTTCGAGCGACGAGACCAAGCCTGCGGGCAACGGTGTGTTGAAAACCTATCTACAGGCATCTCCTTCAGAGAGCTTTGCTACGGTAAAGGAGTATTCTGTAACCGATCTCTCCAAGGCTTTCACCGGTGCTGATCTCAACACCCTTGCCAAGGATCTGGGAACGACTCCGGGTCAGAGTGCGCCTCTCTATTTCCGCATCAAGAGTCAGATGGGCAACAATCTCGATGCTGCTTACAGCAATGTGTGCCAGGTGAACGTTACACCTTATATTATACACATGGACAAAATGACCATCTGGAATGCGAATAAGGACAAGGTGCTGACCTCTCTCTATTCTCCAAACGAGGATGGCATCTACGCAGGATATATGAATGCTTCTTCCTGGCTCAACTTCTGGGGTAAGGAGAATGATGGAACCATTTGGGGTAACGTAGGACAGGATGGCCATGTATATGAAATGGATAATACTGAGTCGGCATGGAACTTCTGGTTCCCTGGTCAGACTGGTATTTATTATACAGTGGTAGATACAAAGGCTAAGGAATTCAAGCCAATCTACATCAAGGCGATGCAGCTGAATGGTGAAGACATGACCTATGATGCTCCTAACTATGCCTGGACCAAGGTGATTACAACCACAGCAGATAATACACCTATTAGTATTGTAGCTACTGGTGCGGAGTACAGCAAGGCAACCGCAACTGATGATGCTGCAGCCGTAGTCAAGACAATGAACTACACTCTTGCTGATGGCAAGATGACTGATGCCGCAACTGCTGGCAGCGTGAACATTGCCAAGGCAGGTACTTATACCATCACTGTAAAGGTGGGCGAGAACAGCGACCTGACTTACTCTATCGAGTCTGGCAACCAGACTACTCCAGAACCAGAGGCTAGCAATACTCTCTGCATGTTCTCTAAGGATGGTAACACCCTTCTTGCCGTGATGAACAAGGTGAGCGATGGCGTTTATACCTGCAAGTACAAGCCAACTTCCTGGGAGAACTTCCGCTTCATCTTCGTAGGTGAAAACAAGGATGACAAGCAGACCTGGTATGGTGCTGATGGTGAGCAGTTCAAGTTAACTTCAGGCGATGGTGCCTGGGATATCTGGTTTGGTGATGAAAATGGTGAAACAGAGTTTACGGTTACAGCCGATCTCAACACCATGACATGGAAATATGAATAATTAATAAGAAAAATAACAATGAAGAATATTTTAGGAAAAGCCATATTGCTGGCTACAGCGCTCTTGTTTTCTATCACGGGCACGAGTTGCAGCAATGATGATAATACCACTCCCGAAAAGGAGAAGACATACGATATGAGTGGCTTCGCCAAGGGAGCCGATGTAAGTTGGATTACAGAGATGGAGCAGAACGGAAAGAAGTTCTATAATGCTAACGGTAAGGCTACTGAGTGCATGGCGCTTCTCCGCGACCTCGGCATGAACTCCATCCGTCTTCGTGTATGGGTAAATCCTGAGGATGGATGGAACGGAAAGAATGATGTGGTGGCAAAGGCATGGAGAGCTCAGCAGCTCGGTATGCGACTGATGATTGACTTCCACTATTCTGATACCTGGGCTGATCCATCCAAGCAGGGCGTTCCTGCAGCCTGGAAGAACTATGATTTCGAGCAGATGAAGCAGGCGGTTGCCGATCATACCAAGGATGTTCTCAATGCCTTGAAGGCAAGAGGTGTTAACGTAGAGTGGGTACAGGTAGGTAACGAGACCACCGACGGAATGCTCTGGAATGATGAGGATGGCGATGCTGCCCTGAAGGTAACAGGCCGTGCCTCTAAGAACATGGCGAATTTTGCCGCTTACATCAATGCCGGTTATGATGCAGTCAAGGCGATTTATCCGGAGGCAAAGGTGATTGTGCATCTCGATAAGGGAAACAATCTGAGCCAATATACCTGGATGTTTGATGGCTTGAAGCAGAATGGAGCCAAGTGGGATGTCATCGGTATGTCGCTCTATCCAGATTGGATTACCGACCAGACCTGGGAGCAGGTTTCTGATGACTGCCTCAGCAACATCAAGACCCTTTCCGGCAAATACAACTGCGATGTCATCATCTCAGAGATCGGTATGGTGTGGAATTCTGAGAATGCCGCTCCATTCCTCAAGAAGATGGTGGATGGCTGCAAGGCAATCTCTACCTGCGAGGGCGTGTTCTACTGGGAGCCTGAATGCAACAGCGGCTGGAACGGCTACGACAAGGGTGCCTTCGACAACAGCAGCAAGCCAACCGCTGCACTCGATGCCTTCAAGTAATCGGGTAAGTTAGCTTTCTTCGCTTCCTTTGGGAGCGATAGAAAGCGAATTTTAACATGGAATATGATACTGACTTAGAAGAAAAAGATATGATCAAAAGAAGCATTACTTTCGTGTCTCTCGCCCTGGCTCTTTCTACCATGTGCCAGGCGCAGAGCCGAAAAATAATAAATTTGCCATCGTGGGATTTCTCCCGCGATGGCAAATCGTGGTCTCAGGTAGCCGTGCCTCACGACTGGGCTATCTCGGGTCCTTTCGATAAGAAATGGGATCTGCAGATGGTGGCTATCGAGCAGAATGGCGAAAAGGAGAAGACCGAGAAGTCGGGACGCTCTGGAGCTCTCCCTTGGATTGGAGAGGGTATGTATAAGATGAATCTTCAGTTGCCGAAGGGCTACAAGCGTGCCGTCCTCGTATTTGATGGTGCGATGAGTCAGCCTGTCGTTAAGGTGAATGGCAAGGAGGCTGGCAGATGGGCTTACGGCTACAATGCCTTCCGCATCGACATTACTCCTTATGTGCAGTTTGGCGGCAAGAAGAATCTCGTAGAGGTTCATCTCAACAATGTAGAGGAAAGCAGCCGATGGTATCCAGGCGGCGGTCTTTACCGTCCGGTTTCCGTGGAACTTTACGGTAACGAGAACTTCTCTACCTGGGATACCTTCGTCCGTACCCTGAAAGCTGATAAGCAGGAAGCCGAAGTGGAAGTGAACGCTCTCTTGGAAGGAAAGATTGGAAAGTCGGGGAAAACCGTCATCGCCTTGATCGATGAGGCTGGTACAAAGGTTGCCGAGCAGACCGTATCGGGTGCCACCCCGCAAATCAAGACTACCTTGAAGGTATCGAACCCTCAGCTCTGGTCTCCGGAATCTCCTTATCTCTATCAGGTGAAGTTAACCCGATATGAAGGAAAGAAGGTAGCTGATGTCCAGACGCTGAAGACCGGTATCCGTACCATCTCGGTATCCAGGAATAATGGTTTCCAGCTCAATGGCATTACCCGCAAAATCAAGGGTGTCTGCCTGCACCATGACCTCGGTCCGTTGGGAGCTGCAGAAAACAAGGCGGCACTTATCCGCCAGATCAAGACGATGAAGGAGATGGGTTGCGATGCCATCCGTACAGCCCACAACATGCCTTCTACCATGCAGATGGAAATCTGCGACTCACTCGGTATGATGGTAATGGCTGAGAGCTTCGATATGTGGATTTATCCTAAGTGCAAGAATGGCTACGCCAAGTTCTTCAAGGAGTGGAGCGACAGGGATATGACCAATCTGGTGAAGCACCATCGCAACCATCCTAGCATCATTATGTGGAGTATCGGTAACGAGATTCCTGAGCAGTGGAGCAAGGAGGGTGTGGAGATAGCCAAGCATCTGCAGGATATCTGCCATCAGTATGATCCTTCCCGCCCTGTTACCCAGGGTATGGATAGAGCAGAGGATGCCCTGAAGAGTGGATTTGCCCAGGTGATGGACGTTCCGGGCTTCAACTATCGCGTACATAAATATTATAAGAATATCGAGCAGTTGCCTCAGGGATTCCTTCTGGGTTCAGAGACAGCATCTACCGTCAGCTCCCGTGGCGTGTATAAGTTCCCGGTTCAGGTGCGTGCCAGCGACAACAATCCATACGCCGATGGCCAGTGCTCCAGCTATGACACGGAGTATTGCTCCTGGAGTAATCTTCCGGATGATGACTGGAAGATGCAGGATGACTACAGTTGGGTAATCGGAGAGTTCGTGTGGACGGGCTATGACTATCTGGGCGAGCCGACTCCATACGATACCTACTGGCCAAGCCGCAGCAGCTATTTCGGAATCTGCGACCTTGCCGGACTTCCAAAGGATAGGTATTATATGTATCGTGCCCGCTGGAACGAGCATCAGCACACTACCCATCTTCTTCCTCACTGGAACTGGAAGGGCAGGGAAGGACTGGTTACCCCTGTATATTGCTACACCGATGGTGTGGAAGGCGAGCTTTTCGTAAACGGCAAGAGCCAGGGCAGAGTTCGCAAGGACAAGTCAAGCCGCCTCGACCGCTATCGCCTCCGCTGGAACGATGTGAAGTATGAGCCAGGCGAGATCCGCGTGGTTACCTACAATCAGTATGGCGACAAGGTAGGCGAGGACGTGAAGCGTACAGCCGGAGAACCTGCGCAGATGAAGTTCAGCGTGGAAACTCCAGATCATGAGCCTATTGCCTGCATGGTAGAAGGCTGCACCGATGAGCACAACGTGCTTCTGAATGCCGATGGCAACGACCTTGCCTTCATCACCGTGAGCCTCCTGGACAAGGACGGCAACGAGTGCCCGCTCGCCGATGATGAACTTACCTTCGAGGTAAAGGGTGCCGGAACCTTCAAGGCAGCATGCAACGGTGATGCTACTTCGCTCGATTCCTTCACTCAGCCACACATGCGACTCTTCTCTGGCAAACTTGTTATTGTTGTTCAGAGCAAGGCACAGAAGGGCGACATCATCCTCACCGTAAAGGATGGCAAGCGCAATATGGAAAAGTCGCTTACGCTGCAGGCAATATAAAACAGACTTATTAATGATAAATATAGATTCCCCTAGGAGTAGAAGTTCTTACCCTTAGGGGAATTCTTCGTTCAGCGACGTTGAATGTGTGTTCAGCAGTGTTGAATGTGTGTTCAACACTGTTGAACATACGTTCAGCAGTATTGAACGGAGATTTCTTCTAATGGTAGCAACAAATTCTCCCTATTCTTTCAACAACTTCTCCCTGTCTTTTCAACAAATTCTCCTTGTTCTATTGTTATTTTTCTCTAATAATATTTGGCATTGTCGTGAATAATGTGTATTTTTGCAGCTATGAACAATTCACTAACCGCTTTATCTAGAGTAAGCATGGCGATAGCTATGCTTTTTATATCCATAGCGCTCCATGCGCAACGTTTCGTCAACACCACCCTGGATGGTGCTCAGGCTGTCTATGCCATTACCCAAGATACATCAGGAGTCGTCTGGCTGGGTACCGACAACGGTCTCTATAGTTATGATGGCTATCACGACTATCGCCATTTTGCTTCCCATTCTTTTAGTCATATCCGCATCAATGCGCTCGGCTTCGAGGGCAGCATGCTCTATCTGGCTACGGGCAATGGAATGCTGAAGTTTGATACGCAGAAGGGAATCTATGCTTCTGCACCTGCGATGGAATCTGATGGAGACAAGGGCAGGAAAAAGATGGCAAGGGAGTTGCGAGTGCTTGATATGAAGGGCAGGAAAGATACCTTTGGCAACGATGTGTATGCTATCCTGCATACACAGAAGGGACTTCTGGTGGGTTCTCTCTCCGGTCTCCGTCTCAACCAGCGCCAGATTCTCCTGACTCCCGGCGCACAGCCGCTGGTGAATGCCCTGGCTTACGATGCCAAGCGCCACTGTTACTGGATAGGTACCGAGGGAGCCTTGTACTGCGCCGACCAGGCTTTGCAGAACTTCTCCAAGATTGCGGCGCTGAACGGAAACTCCGTGAAGTGTCTGGACGAAGACCAGGATGGCAATCTCTATATCGGTACAGATAATGGACTTTATCGCATGGCGATGAACAACAGTCTGGAGCATTTCGTTCACGACTCGCGCAATGAGGCAACCATCCCCAACAATATCGTATGGTCCTGTTATGTGGATAAGTGGCAGAATGTGTGGATTGGTACCGATCACGGACTTTCCCGTTTATCTACCCATACCTACTATCGCTTCACTTCGCTCGATAAGATTACCTTCTCGGGCGAGGGCAACTGTCTGCATGCTATCCTTCAGACCCGCAGCGGCGACTGGTGGATGGGCGGAACCAACGGCTTGATTCACTATGCAGAGGGAGTGCGCGTGCAGGGTGCAGCTTCTGAATATCAGAATGTGGTATGGTATAAGCAGAACAATCCTTCGGCTCCTCTTGCTCACAACCGTGTGCGCAAGATTTATGAAGACAAGGAGGGGGATGTATGGATCTGTACAGACCACGGCATCAACCTCTATCAGAAGAGTACGGGAAAGTTGCTCAACTTCATCGTCTATGACAAGACCGGCAAGTATTCTACTGCCTGGGCTTATGATATTCTTCAGGATCAGAAGGGCAGGATGTGGATGGCATCTTATCAGGGTGGCGTCTTCGTGCTGGACAAGCAGCGCCTTCTGGCAGCCATCTCGCTCTCATCTGCTGCTACAGCCACCTGTGTGGCAGACCATCATTTCTCAGACAAGGGAAAGAACGCCCTCTCGGGCCTGCACATCGGTCAGCTGGTACTCGATGGAAAGGGAATGGTCTGGGCATCATCTTATAATCATCTCGACCGTATCGATACCCGTACCCTTCGCATCTCCCATATCCCTGGCACTGATGCCATCAATTATCTGATGAAGTCTGACAACGGCAATGTGTGGGTAGGATATAATTCCAGTGTGAAGTGCTATATGGTGAACTTGCCGATGAAGGGCAAGGAGGTGGAAAGCAAGGAATGGAAGATAGGTGCGAAGGTGGTCTCCATGTGCGATGTGGAAGACAAGATCTGGGTGGTGGCAGACAATATCTGCAGCGTGCTGGACCAGGGAAACAACAGTTTCCGATTCTTCATTCCGATGGAGAATCCGAACAATATCTATTATTCCAAGCTGAACCACGAAGTGGTGATGGGGGGCAACGATGGCTTCATCTCCATCCGTGCCGACCTTTCCATGCCGAAGGACGACAAGGCGCAGCTGCTCCTGGCGGGTATCGTGGTGAATGGCAGACAGACCCAGGATGCCTTGCTCGATGAGAACATTGAGGGAACACCGGGTGTCTCGCCCGTGGGACTGAAGACGCTGGTTCTGGCGCATGATGAGAACAACTTCACGCTCCAGCTGTCTGATTTGCCCTTTGCCGATCATCCTACCGCCGTCTATGCCTACCGTCTGGAGGGTAGCGACCACGAGTGGCACTATCTGGACAAGGGCAATCTTGACATCACTTACAATGGATTGTCGTATGGCGATTATCATCTCACCGTGCATGTGGTGGATGGCGAGGGAAATATCGGAGATGAAGTTTATCAGCTCGAAATCTCAGTTCTTCCACCATGGTATCTCTCCATCTGGTGCAAGCTGTTCTATCTTACCCTCCTGATTGTGGGTATAGCCTGGGTCATCAATGCTCATTTCGTAAGAAAGCAGTTGAAGGAGGCGAAAAAGCAGAAGGAGGAAATCCTGGAGCAGGTGCAGGCGCGTATGCAGTTCTATGCCAACCTTGCCGATGACCTGAAGAATGCTGCCGCTCACCATTCGTTCGAGGAAGTGAATAATCTGGTAGTTTCTCATCTTGATGTGAATGCTTCCGACAACGAATCAGAGCCGGCAATGATTGTAGATCTCCATGCTCCTCAGGCTCCGGAAGTTGAGATGGATGAGATGGATAAGAAACTGCTCAACCAGATTCGGGAGATGATAGAGGAGAATATGGTGGATTCCGACTTTAACGTGTCGATGCTTCAGGAGAAGATGGGTATGGGAAACAAGCAGCTTTACCGAAAGTTGAAGGCACTTACGGGTCAGACTCCGGTGGAGTATATCCGTGATATGAGAATGCAGAAGGCGGCAAAATTATTAAAGGCAGGCAAGTTCAGCGTGTCGGAGGTAATGTACACCGTAGGCTTCTCTAATAGCAGCTATTTCTCCAAGTGTTTTTCCAAGGCTTTTGGAATGACCCCTACCGAGTTTATGCGCAGTTAGGAGTGAAAATGTTGCCTAAAATCATAACTTTATAGAAAAATGTTATGATTTTAGGCAAAATTCGTTATTTTATGTTTTAATTCTTGCTTAAGTTATTAAAAATTAGTAATTTTGCACCTTGAATCGAAGTACAGGTCCATGCGTGGACTATCAAGCACTATTGGTCTAAACTGAAAGAGGTATTGAGCGAAACACCTCAAGATGGGATGCAGTAATTGATTTATGTACAAGAAAGAAAAAAAATAAGTATCAATTTTTAGTAAACAATTAAGAAACAAGGATGAGAAGATTAACTCTTTTACTTGTCTCTCTTGTATTGTTGTCTATCCAATCCGTATTGGCGCAGAGTTTCCGCGTCAAAGGTACCGTTGTGTCTGCTGAGGACAACGAACCGATGATTGGTGTGACGATTAAGCAAGAGGGTACATCAAATGGTGTGGTCACCGATGTTGACGGTAACTATATCATCGAAATTAAAGGGGCTTCGAAAGCTACACTGGCATATTCGTATGTCGGATGTCTGACCCAGAAGCATGTAGTCAAGGAGCAAACAAATACGCTCAACATCACCCTTGCTCCTGATTCTAAGATGATGGACGAGGTTGTCGTTGTGGCGTATGGTGTGCGAAAGAAGGGAACCATTGCGGGTTCTGTTTCTGCTGTGAAGGCAGAAAAGATTGAGAATGTTCCAGCAGCCAGCTTCGATCAGGCTTTGCAGGGACAGAGTACAGGTTTGCAGGTCATCGCCTCTTCGGGTGAGCCAAGCAAGGCTGCCACTTTTCAAATCCGTGGTACCAACTCCATCAATTCTGGCAAGGCTCCTCTCTTTATTCTGGACGGTGTGCCTATCTCCAGCTCCGATTTCAATACCTTGAGTCCTAACGACATCGAGAGTATCTCGGTATTGAAAGACGCCTCTTCTACCTCTATCTATGGTGCCCGTGCGGCAAATGGTGTGGTGGTGATTACATCGAAGAGAGGTTTGGCGATGGATAAGGCGAAGATCACGCTCCGCGCACAGTATGGTTTTTCTGAATTGGCTCAGAACAACTGGAAGATGATGAACACCGATGAGCGTATTCTGTTTGAAAAGGAAGTAGGCTTGGATGCCGGTAAGGATTACAACCTCCTTTCAAAGGTGAATGTCAACTGGCTGGATGAAGTGTTCAACGACCGTGCTCCTCTCCAGAGCTATGAACTCTCTATCAACCGTGCTACCGACCGTTTGAATTATTATGTTTCGGGTGGCTTCTACGACCAGGATGGTATTGCACAGAACTCAACCTTCCGCCGTTACAACATCCGCACCAATGCAGATGTCAAGGCTAGCAAGTGGTTGAAGGTAGGTACCAACACCATGGCTGCTTACGAGGAGGCTCAGCAGGCTGATGATGGTAGCTATACCACCGTGACTCCTATTTCTGCATGCCGCTTCATGTTGCCTTACTGGAATCCATACGCCAAGGATGGCAGTCTGGCTTCGCTTGCAGCAGGCAACTGGGCTGGAACCAGTGAGAATCCTATCGTGTATATGGGCAAGAATCCTATCAGGAACAAGAAGTACAAGGTGCTCTCTACCATGTATGCTGAGGTTTATCCGATAGAGAACTTGACTATCCGTACCCAGTTTGGTGCCGATTTCACTCACTCTACAGCGTTCCTCCAGTCATTTCCAAGTCTCTCTTCCAATAATGGTCAGGGTACTGCGGCACGACAGAGCAGCGATGCCATCAACCTGACAGAGACTACCACCGCCAACTATCGCTTCAGTCTGAACGATATCCATGCGTTCAACGTGATGTTGGGTCAGGAGGCAGTAAGCTATCATTCAGAGGGATTCCAGGTATATTCCAAGGGCCAGACCAGTGATCTCCTGACCAACGTATCTTCTGGTACACGTGCCAGCCGTTGGGCAGATTCATCTTCTGATTACTCTTACCTGTCGTTCTTCATGCGTGGCGAGTACAATTACAAGGAGCTTTACTACGCCGACTTCTCTCTGCGTACCGATGCTTCTTCACGTTTTGGTAAGGATCATCGCTGGGGTACCTTCTGGTCACTCGGTTTCATGTACAATGTGAAATCTACCGATTGGCTGAAGGATGTAAAGTGGCTCAGCTCTGCTCAGCTTGCCGTAAGTACAGGTACATCGGGTAACTCTGAGATTCCTAACTATTATCACCTGGCTTTGGTTTCTGGTGGTGCCAACTACGATGATACTGCCGGTTTCTATCCATCACAGAGTGGTAACGAGGAATTGGGTTGGGAGTCAACATGGGCAAACAACTTCGCCCTCCGCTTGGGCTTCCTCGATAGAATCAACTTCAGTTTCGAGGCTTACTACAAGCGTACTTCCAATATGCTGATGCGCGTTCCTGAGTCTTATACCGTTACCGGCGAGGGCTATCGCTGGAAGAACGTAGGTGTGATGGCTAACAAGGGTATTGAGCTGAGCGCTGACGGTGATGTAATCCGCACCCGTGACTTCACCTGGAATGTAAGCGCCAACGTATCTTACAACCAGAACCGCCTGAAGGAACTCTATAACGGTGTAACCGAGTATGTAAACTCAACCACAGGTTTGAAGTATGTGGTAGGTCACTCTGTAAGCGAGTTCTTCCTGAACCGTTATGCCGGTGTGAACCCAGCAAATGGTGAGCAGCTCTGGTATGATAAGGACGGCAACGTAACCAACGAGTTCCGTGAGAGCGACAAGGTGATGACTGGCAAGACATACGATGCACCTTGGATGGGTGGTTTCGGAACAAGCTTCCGTTGGAAAGGCTTGCAGCTTTCTGCCCAGTTCAGCTGGATTGGTACACGTTACGTCATCAACAACGACCGCTTCTTCGAGGAGAGTGGTGTAACCTTCGGAACTGCTTACAACCAGTCAAACCGTCTGTTGTACGACCGCTGGAAGCAGCCGGGCGATATTACCGACATCCCACGTTGGGGCGAGGTAACCCAGCTCGACGACCGCTTCCTGGAGAACGCATCGTTCCTCCGAATGAAGAATCTCAGTCTGTCGTATTCGTTGCCACAGAGCTTGTTGCGCAAGACTAACTTCTTCTCTATGGTTCGCATCTACGGACAGGCACAGAACCTCTTCACCATTACCGGTTTCAACGGCTTGGACCCAGAGGTTTCATCCAATATTTACCAGGCGCAGTATCCAGCTTCACGCCAGTTTACCCTGGGTGTGGAACTGCAATTCTAAGCTAGAAAGGAGAAAATAAAATGAATATCAGAAATATAAAGACATACATCCTGTCGGGTATCCTGACCCTCTCGCTGTCTTCCTGTCTTGACAAATATCCAGAGGATTCCATCCGCATGGATGAGGCTGTCAACAAGGTGGAAGATGTGGATAAGCTGGTGATCGGTATCTACGACAGTTTCAAGAGCAGCGCCTTGTATTCGGGCAATCTGACTATCCTGCCAGACTTGCAGGCAGACTTCGTGTTCTGCGTAAAGGGCTACTCTAATGCCTATGGTGACATCTATCGCTGGAAAGACATCAAGGCAACCAACACCGACATCGAATCGGTTTATGCCGACCTTTATGATGTGATCAACCGATGCAATTTCCTGCTCGACAATGTTGAAAAGGTAAAGGCAGCAACTACCGATGACAAGCAACTTGACAAGCTGGAGCAGTATGAGGGCGAGGCTTACTTTGCACGTGCCCTGGCTTACTCAGAACTGATCAAGTGTTTCTGCAAGGCTTACGATAGCGATGAGCAGGCAGAGAAGGAACTCGGCGTGGTACTTACAGAGCACTACAAGGGTAATGAGGTTCAGAAGCGAGCTACCCTGAAGGAATCATACGAATTCGTATTGAGTGACCTCGATAAGGCTACTGGATATCTGAAGGTAGGTGATGACTTCACCGGAAGTCTCTACAACGAGATTTACTTCAATGAATATACCTGCCATGCCTTGCGTGCGCGCGTATCCTTATATATGCACAAGTACGATGATGCCATCAAGTATGCATCCAAGGTAATCGGCAGCAAGTTCTATACCCTGGAGAAGGCTTCTTCCAATACCTATTCCAACCAGGTGAAGGATTACAAGTACATCTGGACCTACGGTGATTCACGCGAGGCTATCTGGAAGGTAGGCTTCACGGTGAACAGCTATGGTGGTGCCCTGGGTACCATCTTCGATAACTACAACTACGTAAGTTATCGTCCGGACTACGTGCCTGAGACCTGGGTCATCAATTCTTTCGATAGCAACGACCTCCGTGCCGAAGCCATCTTCACTACCCGTACAACAGGTTATGAGCATGGTTTGCAGTGGCCTTTGTTGAGTAAGTATTTCGGCGATGCCACTTTCTTGAGCAACAACATCCTTCACGTTCACCAGCCAATGGTGTTCCGCCTTGCCGAGCAGTATCTGATCCGTGCTGAGGCTTATGCGATGAAGAAGGACTATACCAAGGCAGGTAAGGACATCTCAACCCTGCGCAGCGCCCGTTACTCTTCTTACGGCGGCAACACCGCATTGAGCGAGAGCAACGCCTTGAGCGTTATCGAGTCGGAGCGAGTAAAGGAACTCTATATGGAAGGCTTCCGCCTGAACGACCTCAAGCGCTGGCACAAGGGATTCGCCCGAAAGGTGAGCGACCAGCCTGCTGCCAACTTCGTACAGAGCAGCCTGAAGGTAGAAAAGGATGACCCACTCTTCGTATGGCCTATCCCACAGCATGAGCTGGAGGCACCGGGTTCGGAGATTGAGCCTAATGAAAGTAACAAATAAAATAAGGAGACGATCATGAAGAAAATAATGATGGGATGTTTGGCAGCCGTAGCTGCACTCATCGCTCTTGTGAGTTGTTCACAGGATTATACCACTTATGCTGGTCCAAGTCATATCATGTTCTCTGATACGCTCTATCAGTATGCCGTGCAGGAAACCAACGAGGTTTTCAATGTTCCTGTTTCGGCTACCGAGAAGGTTGATTACGACCGCACCTTCGGCGTGGAGGTTGTAGATAAGCAGAGCAATGCCATCGAGGGACAGCACTATCGCATCCTCAACAACACCGTTACAATCAAGGCGGGCGAGATGGTAGGAAACGTGCAGGTGCAGGGTATCTATGAGAATATCGGAAAGACCGACTCTCTGGGCTTCACCCTGAAACTGGTGATTCCGGAGAAGTATAACTGGACAGAACTCTACAAGGATTACACCCACGTGGTGATGCAGAAGTCTTGTCCTTTCGATATCCACAACTTCTCTGGCTGGTGCATGGTAACCTCTACCTTCTACAACCAGTACTTGAACAACGTAACCAACCGTCTGATCAAGACCGAGGTAGTGGAAGGCGAGGAGAACACGGTTCTGCTGAAGGATGTCTATTACAAGGGCTACAACCTGAAGTTGAAGTTCAATACCGATAACATCCTGGAGCCAAAGGTAGAGATGGACGATCAGATAGCCGGCGAGACCGGTGAGGCGTTCGGCACCATCTATGGAGATGGCAAGTTGCGCATCAGCCAGCCATCTTTCTACACCTCTTATTATAATACCTGCCAGAACTATGTATTGCAGTATGTCACCATGAGTGTTGACAACAAGGATGGTTCATCCTTCGGCACCGTGGGCACCTTCATCACCATGTATGAATGGATCAGCGATGCAGAGGCAGAGAAATTAAAAGAACAAGGATATTAAAAACAGAATAAAGTAAAATGAAAACATTGATTTCAAAATATTGGCTCGTACTCATGGCGCTGGTTTCAGTGACCCTGTTCACAGCTTGTTCCAGCGATGACGACGATGCCGTAAACCCTGTGTTCCCACAGGTACAGACTATCGCAGGTGCAGCTGGCGACGAACTGGACTTCACCTTCGATGCCAACGAGAACTGGAGCCTCGCTTCTTCTGCCATCTGGTGTAAGCTGGCACAGGGCGAGAATGCTGATGCCTTCGTGCTCAATGGCACAGCAGGCAAGCAGACCATCAAGGTAAAGATTACGGCAGATGATGCCAGCAAGGATATGAGCGTGGCTCAGCTCTTCCTGACCATGGGTGGTCAGAAGGTTGCCATCGCTGAGGTAAAGCGTTCGGCTGCCGGCTACGAGCTCAAGGTTTACGATGAGTTGGGCAACGATATCACCGAGACAGGTATCATCGTTGGTTACAAGGATATCGCAGGTCAGCCTATCTACAACAAGTTCTCTGTCAAGGCTAACTATCGTTTTGCTGTTACCAACACTCCTGCCTGGGTAGAGTTGGAAGGCGGCTTCCTGGTAGGTACACCTAACCAGCCAGCCGTAGGCGGTGCAGCCTTCAAGGAGAACCAGGGCGTGAGCGCCAAGTATGCCATTGCCAAGGATGCCAACTACACCGTTACCTTCTCTTCTGAGGATGGCAAGGCTGCCGTTACCGTACCGGTTATCTACAATGGTATGACCACCAACACCATGGATGTTACATATCCTACCGCTTCACAGTGGGCTGTATGGAATGTATCTCTGGATGGCAAGGTATTCACCCAGAACGGTTCAAGTCTGAATGGCGAGACCACCAACGCGTTTACTTTCCACAACTTCGTTCCTTTCACCCTCAAGACCTTTGGTGATGCTTATCAGCTGGTAGTCTTCGAGAACAAGGAGAATGGTTTGTTCGAGGATGCTTCCGGTGCTGTTCAGTTGCAGGGTGAGAAGGGTGATGTGAAGCTCACAGTTGCTCCATTGGGTAGCGGAAGCCGTGAGTTCCTGGTCTATGCTTTGCCACAGAGCGTGTTCGAGAGTCTGGAGAATGGACTCGACGGAATGCTGGAGGATGACTTCATGACCGTGAAGAGTGATTACGACCGTTACTTCCTGATGGACATCGTACAGAAGGAGGACAAGAAGGGCGAGTCAGCTGTTACTGCTCCTATCGTAACCAGCATGGGTATGGAGGCAGATTGCGCCTTGACAAGCAATGACGACTATAAGATGTATGCCGAGGGCTTCTTCAGCTATACTGGCAACGAGGTATTTGAGTCAACTGTTTATGGTGGCTATGTAGCCATCTATCCACAGATCGACGGATGGAATCCTGGTGATGGTGCCTCTGTAGTGATTTATGATGGTACAGGCAACAAGATGGATACCTACGAGGTAGGACAGGACGAGAAGGGCATCTATGTAGGAATGAACGTAGATGGACTCGCATTCCCTATCTTCGCAGGATTCAATGATGCCCAGGGCGCTTGCAAGCGTGTAGTCTTTATCAATAATATGGGATTTAGAAGCAAGAGAAAGTAATGAAGAAATTCAAAAGATATAGCAAGGCATTCCTGTTGCTCCTGGTTGCAATGATGACCCTGGTAGTGACAAGCTGCTCCGACGATAACACCGAGGGCTGGGACGGCACATACGGTTATGTGCAGTTCATGCTCTCCAAGAAGGTTTCGTCGAGAGCCACCCGTGCTGCTGCCATCGATAAGCTTGAGAAGCTCGGCGATGCCAAGAAGATCAAGGTGGTGATGGAGCATGACGGTACAACCGTATCGCAGACATTGTCGCTCAATGCCTACAATGCCGAGAATGCGGAGTATGGATTGAGAAGTGATAAGCTGCAGCTGGCATCAGGTTCTTACACCATCATCGGTTTCTATCTCTATGATGCCGTAGATGAGGAACTGCTTGCCTCTTCTGCAGGCGAGACCTTCACCGTTGTGGGAGGCGGCTTGACCAAGCAGGACCTGATGGTGGAGACCGTAGAGCGTGGTAAGGTGCAGTTCGACCTCATCAAGCAGTGGGAGAAGACCCGTGCCGGAAAACAGGAGTATCTCTTCTCCAGCATCCGCATGATTGATGTGAGCGTAACCAACCTCTTCACCCGTGAAACCTTCACCTTCGCCAACCTGAAGGTGAAATACAAGGAGGGAAGCAAGGAGAATCAGAATCCGGACAACGAAGACGATAAGTATATGGATGTGGCTACTGCCCATTGCGATTCTACCGTATGGCTCCCGGCTGGTACCTATCAGGTTACCTCTTATACTACATACGGCAAGACCGGTGCGGTGAAGACTACCTACGAGACTCAGCCGGTAAAGGGCGAGGCTTTCGTGGTAACCGACAACAAGCTTACAGACAATGCACAGGTGCCTATCCTCCTCTCTGAGACCAAGGAATACATCAAGGACTACAAGGCGTTGAAGGCTATCTGGGAATCTCTGCAGGGCAAGGACTGGAGCTTCTATGGTGATGCTACCTTCCACGGTGCTAACTGGAACTTCAACAAGGAACTCGATATGTGGGGTGAGCAGCCTGGCGTTACGCTTAACAGCAATGGCCGCGTCATCGGTCTGGTCATCGCCGGCTTCGGTGCCAAGGGTATCGTGCCTGATGCCATCGGTCAGCTGACTGAACTCCAGGTGTTGAACTTCGGTTCGCACGACGAGAAGATTGGTGCCAACCTCTTCTCCGACTACGATGCCAGCAAGTTGAGTGCCGCTCATAAGATGGCAATGCGTCATGATTATGAGAACAAGTTCCTGAAGTATGACCCACGTGCCCACATGTCGGAGATGATCGTGGAGAGTTTCAACTCTGATAGCAAGAATGCCAAGAACTTCATCAAGAAGGATTCCAGAATCCAGCTGAAGGATGCTCAGATTGGTTTGACCACCAACAAGATTACAGGTATCTCGAAGGCAATCTATCGCCTGACCAAGATGCAGCAGTTCTATATCGGTAACTCACCAATCACTGCGGATGAGGTTTGTACCAAGTTCTACGATGATGAGAATTCAGAGTACCATCGCTTTGCCGAGGAATATACCGAGGAGGCATGGGACAAGATGACTACTCTCACCGACCTGGAGCTTTACAACTGTCCTAAGCTGACCCGCCTGCCGGATGTGTACTACAACCTGCCGAATATCCAGGCGTTCAACCTGGCACGTAACAAGGGTATCAAGGCAGCGCAGCTGCGTGACGACTGGGAGCAGATAGCAACCAGCAAGATAGGTAAGACCCTGCAGATTCTCTACCTGAGCTACAACAACCTGGAAGAGTTCCCTGCTACATGGGCACTCCGCAACATGGTGAAGCTGGGCTTGCTCGACCTTGCCAACAACAATATCAAGAAGGTGCATCCATTCACCAGGGAGGTTATGCTTTCATCACTCTATCTCAACAATAACCAGATAGAGGAGATTCCTGCCGACCTGTGCGGTTTCTCTGAGAATACCGAGAGTCTGAACTTCTCTTATAACAAGTTGAAGAAGATTCCGAACATCTTCGATGCAAGTTCTGTACACGTGATGGGTTCTGTAGATTTCTCCAACAATGAGATTTCTGGTGTGGATGGCGCAGGCGGTTACAAGGGTATCAATGCCTCAACCGTATCGCTTGCCAACAACAAGTTCAGCAAGTTCCCTTCAGAGCTGATTGCTGCCGGTTCGCCAATCATTACCCTCGATCTGAGCGGCAACCAGATGACCAGCATCCCTAAGGGTTCCATCAAGGGTAAGTATGCTTATCTCTTGCAGGTGATGGACTTCCGCTTCAACAAGTTGACAGCTCTCTCTAACGACTTCTTGAGTGATAACATGCCATACATCACCAACATCGACCTGAGCTACAACTGCTTCAGCGAGGTTCCTACCCAGCCATTGAACAGTGCCAACCTGCGTGCGTTCGGTATCAACCATCAGCGTGATGCCCAGGGCAACCGTCCTCTCCGCACATGGCCAACAGGTATCACCAAGTGCCCAAGCCTGATTCAGTTCCAGATTGGTTCCAACGATATCCGTAAGGTGGATGAGACATTGACCTCTCACATGTATATCCTGAACATCTCAGACAACCCTAACATCTCTATCGATGTAACCAGTGTCTGCGCATACATCAAGGCAGGTATGTACAAGTTGTTCTATGACAAGACCCAGGACATCCGTGGCTGCGATGCATTGGATCTCGAAAATTAAACTATAAGGAAGTAAGATAATATGAAATATATTAAGAAACTTACATGGCTCCTCGTTCTCGGTGCCGGTCTGATGACCGCATCCTGCAGCGACAATGATGATGTGGAAATCCCTGGTGGACTCGCCATCGACAAGGAGCAGATAGAAATAGGAGCTGAGGGCGGAAGCGAACAGCTCGCCATTGCTGCCTCTCAGAACTGGGTGAGCAGCGTGGTTGAGCCTTGGCTGATGCTGACTCCTGCCAACGGTGTGGGTTCTACCACTGCTACGGTAATCGTAGATTCTACCTTGATCAATGGCCGTCGTACCACCGACATCGCCTTCATCGGCGATAACGGCCAGCGCCGTACCGTCTCGGTCGTGCAGTTTGGTTATGGCAAGCAGATTGATATCAAGGACCCTGTTGTGGAAATCGATAACTCTGGCTCATACGATGAGCGTGCTTTCGAAAGTCTGATTTCTGCCAATGTGGAATGCAAGATCGGAAGCATCGAGTATTCCTTCGAGGGCGATATGACGGATGCCGAGAAGGCGGAGAACGAAGGTGAGCGTGAAGGATGGCTCCTGAACGCTAAGAACGAGGATAAGCTGACCTGTACCAACTTGGGTATCGTGCTCGACCGCAAGGCGCGTCCTCGCAGCGTGAAGTTCAAGTTCCGTTGGAATATGAACATCGTTCCTGCTGTACGTGTGGCTAAGGTTCATCTCGTTCCTGTGAATGCAGATGATGAGCTGGTGGATGCTGACGGCAACAAGACGAATGATGTGATCCTTACCGTTCGCCAGGCTGCGGCTCCGAAGATTGAGGATACCCGTGCCGGAGATTCCCTCTCGGTCATCATGATCAACCAGAAGCTCAACAGCATGGCTACTTACGATACAAGCGACAACATGCGCAACTGGAGCAGCGTAACCCTCTGGGAGGCTACCGATGCCTTCGTGAAGCAGCACCCTGAGGCTGTGGGACGTGTGCGCAGCGTGAAGTTCAGCATGCTGAATCTCAAGCCGGGCGAGACTCTTCCTAAGGAGGTGAAGAACCTGAAGTACCTGGAGAGCTTCTCTGTGGCAAGTAATGACAATAACCAGCTTCGAGAGATGCAACTCGGCGAGGATATCTGCGAGCTGGCTTATCTCAAGCATCTTACCGTACAGGCGTTCGGACTGGTTAAGTTGCCTGCGGGCTTTAAGAAGTTGGGTAAGTCGCTGGAGAGCCTCAATCTGGTAAGTAACAACTTCAACAGATTGTCGGATATCACCAAGGTGGTGAATGCCCAGAACTTCCCTCACCTCACGGAGCTGATTCTCTATGCCCAGCGCCGTTCCGATGTCTGCATCAATATGAGCGGCTTGAACAAGAATAGCGACGGCAACTATATCTACAATACTTATCCTATCGGTATGTATGGTAATATCAGCAGCGAATATTCTGAGCGCCAGGCATTCCTCTCGCTTCTTACCTGGGACAACCTGAGAGCCCTGGAGCTTTCTTACTGTTTCCTGGAGGGTGAACTTCCTACCGATGAGGAGATGGACGAGGCCTTGGAGGCTGCCGGAAAGCCTACACGCTATACGGCTGCCGACTTCTCTACCAACAAGGCAGAATGGCAGGATAAGCTAGTGGGTGATACCTGCAAGTGGTTGCTCTCTAAGTGGAACAACCCTGTAACCTGCAAGCAGAAGGATGGCACCATCGTTTACAAGAATGTCTATCCGATGTCTGTGCCACGTGTGTTGCCTAAGTGCCGCTCTCTGGCGCTCAACCTCAACTTCTTCACGGGTGCGGTGCCTAAGTGGATTCTGTTCCACCCTCGCATGGTGCTGTGGAGCCCTGCCACCATGGTATTCAACCAGACGGAGCGTGGTTTCAACACAGAAGGTAAGGCTGCCGGATTCTCCAACATGGCTGAGGATACCTATAGCGCAGAGTACTACTATGGTTCTAAGGATCCAGGTTCCAAGTGGGAAGTGAAAGGCGTAGCTTATCCATTGTACTACCGTGCCTACGTGGCTGCCGGAGATGAATCTGGCGAAGAGGCACTTGCCAAGTACAAGAGAAGTAGAAAAGTAAGTAGATAATTAATATAGAAGCAAACAATGAAGAAAAAGTTTTTCTATATAGCAATGGTCGCTTTGGTATTGACAGGCTGTTCTGACAGCCTGTCAACCATCGACTCTTCTGAGGGCAAGGCAGACATCACCATCCCTTCTGATGCAGAGGCTGGTGAGTTGCTCATCAAGTTTGCCCCAGAGATGAGCAGCATTCTTGACCAGGCGCAAATGAGCAAGACTCGTTCTGGCAAGGCTACCCGTTCGGGTATTCCTTCTACCGACGAGGTGCTCGACATCCTGGGAAGCTACAGCTTCGAGCGTGTCTTCCCTGTTGATGCAAACACCGAGGCTAGAACCCGTGAGGCGGGACTCCACCTCTGGTACACCGTGAAGTTTGACAAGAGCACCGACCTGAAGGCTGCCGCTGAGCGCCTGAAGCAGTTGGGCGAAGTTACCAAGGTGCAGACCAATGGTCGCATCAAGCGTGCCTACAATACCGATAGCAAGCGCATCTATCTCAGCGACAAGGCGCTTCAGCAGAAGGCAACCCGTGCGGCTGCATCTGGTGAACCTGATGACCCAGGCTTCGCTTATCAGTGGCACTATCGCAATCTGGGTGCCGGCAACTATGGCTTCGAGAATCTCAACGATAATCAGGCTGGTGCTGAGGCTGGATGTGATGTGAATGCCGTTGAGGCTTGGAAAACCTGCGTAGGCGATCCTTCCATCATCGTGGCTGTGCTCGACGAGGGCGTGATGTACACTCACCCTGACTTGGCGCCTAACATGTGGTGCAATCCGGGAGAAACTTCCCAGGGTGCGAAGGCTGATGGCGACGGAAATGGTTATGAGGGCGACCTTCACGGATATAACTTCGTAGAGGAGAGCGGAAACATCACCTGGTCGGATGCCAATGATTCTGGTCATGGTACCCACGTAGCAGGAACCATCGCTGCTGCCAACAACAATGGTATCGGTGTGAGCGGTGTGGCTGGTGGTGATGGTACTCCAAACTCCGGCGTCAAGATCATGTCTTGCCAGATCTTCTCCGGTCAGAACAGTGTTACCTTGGCAGGAGAGGCGAGAGCCATCAAGTATGCTGCCGATAATGGTGCAGTCATCCTGCAGTGCAGCTGGGGTTACAACTCCTCTGAGAGTAGCGAGCTGAGTGGTTACACTCCTGGACCTGCTACCGAGAAGGAATGGGCTGAGACCTATCCGCTGGAGAAGGAAGCGCTGGATTACTTCATCAACAATGCTGGTTCGCCAAATGGCGTAATCGATGGCGGTATTGCGGTCTTTGCTGCCGGTAATGAGTATGCGGGCAATCCTGCATTCCCTGGTGCTTACTCCAAGTGTGTGAGCGTAGCATCGCTGGCTGCCGATTATACTCCTGCCTGCTATACCGACTTCGGTTCGCTCGTAACCTTGAGTGCTCCGGGCGGTGACTTGGAATACTATGGTAAGATTGGTGAGACTGAGGATGAATATTGGGCTGAGACTGGTGAACAGAAGGGTGCCGTGCTCTCTACTTTGGTAAAGAATGGTCAGCCTGCATACGGTTATATGGAGGGAACCTCTATGGCTTGTCCTCACGTATCGGGTGTGGCTGCCTTGGGTCTTGCCTATGCTGTCAAGCAGAACCGTCACTATCGTGCAGCCGACTTCATCTCCCTGATGAAGAAATCGGTGAAGGATCTGGATAGCCATTATCAGAATGGTGCTACCAAGACTTATTACATGAACCATACCACCGTGGGTGCTTCGCCTGAGACCATCGAGCTTTCCAAGTATATCGGCAAGATGGGTGCGGGTCTGATTGATGCGGCTCAGCTCTTGAACGGCATCCAGAACAAGGAACTCAGTTCGGAGATGAAGCTGCCTAATATGTATGTGGGTATCGAGAAGACTACTTCTCTCAACCTTGCTGCTTATTTCGCAGGTCAGACCGAGGGCTACTCCTGCTCGGTTGCCAATACCAGCGTGGCTTCTGCTACCATAGATGGCAAGATGCTCACTGTGAAGGGTCTCGCTGCGGGTAGTACATCGCTCACCGTAACTGCTGCCGACGGTACCAGCCAGACAGTGGTAGTAACGGTTCGCAAGAGTGCAGGCAACAATGGTTGGATGTAATATGAAGATATTTGCTTTCCTATCGGCTTTCTTCTTGGCTTTGCCTGTTACGGTGAATGCCCAGAAGGAATTGCTGAAGTTTGAGCATCCTCTGATAGATGCCGGTACGATGACCGAGGACGATGCACCTCGCACCTTTACCTTTGTGGGAAGGAACGTGAGCAAGAAAGTGTTGCACATCTCGCAGGTGAGAACCACCTGTGGATGTACCCGTTCCTTTGTAAAGGGTGATGTGATGCAGCCGGGCGATACCTGCCAGGTGCAGATTACCTTCACCCCGAACCGCTATCCGGGCACTATCAATACGGGGGCTTTCCTCTATCTGAAAGAGATAGAGGGTCAGCCAGCCGTGAAGCTTGCCTTGACGGGTAGGGTATTGCCGGGAGCCGATGTGTGGGCTCGCTATCCGCATAAGATGGGGGCGCTGCGACTGAAGCAGGCGAAGGCAAGTATCACGGAGGTGAAGCCAGGCACGCAGCCATCGGCTCGCATCCTCTGCGGCAACAGTGGCGACAAGCCGCTCCGCATCTCCAGTTTGCTTCTTCCTCCATACGCCCGGTTAACTACTGAGCCGGAGGTGATAGAACCGGGTGATGAGGCTGATCTCGTTATCACCATCCTTGCGGATAAGATTCCTGCAACGATGCCTGAAACCTTCACCTTTCCTGTTATTCTGGAGGGGCTGGATGCCCGCCCGTCCGACAGGACTATACAGGTGAGTGTATCCCGTATTAAATGATGACAGAGTCTGGGCATCATTGATGCCAGAACCTTATCATAAGTAATCCATTCATTCATAAACAAGAAAAGATAAAGACAATGAAATATTTAAAGAAACTCTTCACCCTCTTGGTGATTGCCTTGTTTGCCTGCGGCTTTGCAGCCTGCAGCAGCGATGATGAGGAACCGGAGGAGC
>OHWB01000008.1_pt1 | contig 89499 bp, 70 predicted proteins | sample 1579591 | NCBI WGS metagenome assembly OHWB01 (sample SAMEA3882503, study PRJEB24775) | human gut metagenome | biome: human-associated habitat; feature: intestine environment; material: feces | place: Netherlands | collected 2009/2010 | reverse complement strand
GGCATCATTACGATGCCGGGGCTCCTTTTTTTTGCGCGCGGCCGCGGTGCAGACTGCACGTGCACTTGCCTTGCGGACATCATAGGTTTGGAGACCTATGACAGGCTCTTGGACAGATAGTCAAGAATTGCCGCCTTGATGTTTCTGCGGGCATTGGCCGGGTCGAGTGCATCAGAAAGAGGCGTTCCGGCAGGTGTGATTTGAAGTACAGCATTGAAACCTGCATCCAAGAGCTGTTCTCTGTCACTGACCTGTCCGGCTATCAAGATCACTTTGGGTCTTTTGCCTGTGCCAGCGTGTTTTTTGACATATTCGAGAACTCCGGCAGGGACTTTTCCATGCAAGGTTTGCCTGTCAGCCTTGCCTTCGCCTGTGATGATCAGGTCGTATGATTCCAGACCTTGCCTGCGTCCTGAGATTTCCAGTAGCCGATCTATTCCGGGAACCATCTTGGCTGATAGTATTCCACCGAGGGCTCCACCGATTCCTCCGGCTGCGCCAGCTCCCGGGATGTTCATGACATCTTTTCCGGAAAATCGAGAGTATGTTCCGCAAAGCTTTGATAGCCAGGCATCCAACGCTTCCGCTATTTCCGGACTTGCACCTTTCTGCGGAGCGAACATTCTTGCCGCGCCATCAGGTCCACAGAATGGCACTGAGACGTCATAGAATCCAGTGATCTTGCAGGAATCCAATAGCCGGCTATGTGTTGCGGCATCTATTTCATGGATGTCCTTGAGGACTTCAGTATTTCGGAGATAGGTTCCGTTTTCTGGCAGGAACCTGTAGCCCAATGCTCGCAGCATTCCGGTTCCGCCATCACAGGTTGCGCTGCCTCCAAGGCCTAACCAGATTTCCTCGCAGCCATATTCAAGTGCATCCAAGATCAATTCGCCGGTGCCGTATGAAGTTGCCTTGAGAGGATTGAGTTCATCTTTACGCAAAAGCCCCAATCCACTGGCAGCCGCGGTTTCGATGATGGCTGTGCTGTCTGCCAAGCCGTACCTCGCTTTGATTGGCCGTCCGATAGGATCGTGGCAAACTGCTGTCCTGAATGTCCCGCCCAGACTCTCTGTCAGTATTGTCGAAAAGCCCTCACCGCCGTCCGAGACAGGAATGATCTCGGCTTCACCTTCCGTAAAAGCCTCAAGGGCGGCTTTCCCGGCTTCCATAGATGTCAGACATCCCTTGAACGAATCGATGGCGATGAGCGCTTTCATAGACTATGTAGTCTTCTTTCAGGAATATGCCAATGATAACCCACTTCGGAATTAATACTCAGATAGTTCTGCAAGGATATTCCCTAAGTCCGGCTTCAAGTGCGTCGAACGCCTTTTCAAGTTCGGAAATCCCGAGGACATAGGCCAGGCGGATCTGGTCTCCTCCGAATCCCGGTGTCTTGTAGAACGACTTTGCCGGAGTCACCATGGTTGTCTGTCCGTCAAGCCTGAAGTCAGTGAGCATCCATTTCGCAAATTTCTCTGCATCGTCCACCGGAATGCGCGCTATGGTGTAGAACGCTCCCATAGGGGTCGGGGAATACACTCCATCCATGGCGTTGAGACGTGAGATCGCATAGTCACGTCTGGCGATATATTCATTCCTGACTTCCGTGAAGTATGATTGGGGAGTGTCAAGCGCTCCGATTGAGGCTATCTGCCCGTAGACAGGAGGACATAGGCGGGACTGGGCGTATTTCATTGCGGCTTCCATTACTTCTTTGTTGTGGGAGACAATGCATCCTATGCGGCAGCCACAGAGATTGTAACGCTTTGAGACAGAATCGACGAGAATGACATTGTCGGCAAGATCAGGAATATTCATCGCCGAGAAATGTGGCTCGTCCGTGTAGCAGAATTCCCTGTAAACCTCGTCTGAAATCAGGAAAAGGTTGTGCTTTCTGGCTACTTCTCCGAGTGCGAGCATGTCCTCTTTGCTGTAGAGTGTGCCTGTCGGGTTGCCAGGGTTGCTGATGAGGATCGCTTTCGTGCGTGGTGTCACAAGTTTCTCGAACTCTTCGATCGGAGGAACTTTGAATCCGTTCTCTATGTCGGTGTGCACGGCTTTCAGGATGATCCCGCTTTCAAAACAGAATGTGTTGTAGTTCGTGTAGAATGGCTCGATCACGATGAGTTCGTCGCCTTCATCGCAGGCTATCTGAAGCGCGAGGTTGACCGCCTCGCTTCCTGCCACGGTTACGATGATCTCGGGGACGGAAACATCGATTCCGATACCGTGGTAATATCTCTCCGCCAACCCCTTGCGCAACTCCGGCAGACCCGCCGAATTTGTGTAGGAGATGTGGTCCAGAGTATTATTGCGCACTGCCTCAAGGGCGCATTCCGGAGATTTGATGTCAGGCGCGCCGACATTGAGGTGATAGACTTTCACGCCGTCGTTTTGAGCCGCGTCGGCGAAGGGCACAAGCTTCCGGATCGCAGATGCCGGCATGAGGCTTGATTTTTTTGATACATTAACCATCTTGTCAAGGAGTTTTATACACAACTATCTTCAAAGATAGTGAAGAATTTTTTACCTTTGTATTCAGAATTGTACATTTTAATAAATTTGAGTGTTCCGGACGGCTTTGTCTGCCGGAAATCATGGATGACAGTGAAGAAATTTTTTACGGTAATATTGTTGGCCTTATCCGTCATTGCGGCTTCCAGCTGTTCAAGGCGGGTCGAAAATGGCTATAGGACAATTGCCTACGTCAATTCACTGCTTGCGGATTCTCTTTCAGAGTTAAGGACGTTGGCGGAATGCAACGGTAAATCTGCAGGGGCGATTGTTTTGGTGGGTGATCCGGCCGGATGTCTGCGTCTCAGTGAGAAGATGATGCTATGTGACGAGTTCGACAACATCGATGCACGGAAAGTCAGTGATGGTCTGCCTGATTTCGCGGGGGAGACAATTGTCTCGATTCTGAATTTCGCTGACACGGCCTATAAGAATCTGGGAGACACGAAAGACGGTCAGGTGTCTTTGCGGGAATTGACGGTGAACGGTGCGCTTGCCGCACTTAAAAGCCCTTTGCGCTGCAAGGTTCTCATTATCTGCTGTCCGGTTCTTTCTGAATATGGCGGCGAGGATGTGGTAGATCTCTTCGATAGAATCGGCTGCGATGCGCAGGTCGTATATTCGTCAGACACGACACGCTCATTGTCAGAGGCGTGCTTCCTGAAAATGAGGGAAATGAATATGTTTACGCACAACATTTCCTACCCTTCCGCAAGGCTGCTCATGGCAATCAGGGATTCCTTGGATTCTAAGGTGTCCGTCTTGCCGTTCGTTGACAGTCTTGTCCCGGCCTCTTTCCCTGACACCGTCGGGGTCTTGGCTCCAAACACTTATTATTCCTATGTCGTACAAGATCAGCATTAGTCCGGAAGATATAGAACGGCTGGAGCCTTCGAGCTTTCCTGGTAAAATCAAGGTTATTGATAATCAAGGATTTGAATTTCTCAAGGCTATCAGTTACCTCAAGAGGCAGAAGGTTATAGGTTTTGACACTGAGTCCAGACCTTGTTTCTCGGCGGATCAGCCACATTATGGGGTCTCGCTGTTGCAGCTTTCCGGCAAGGAGAGAGCTTTCCTGTTCAGGGTCAAGTTGATGGGCGGCATTCCTAAGTCATTGCGCAAGATTTTGGCCAGCAAGGAGATAATTAAAGTCGGCGCGGCTGTCACTGACGATGTGCGAGGCCTCAGGAAACATCACGATTTCGAGCCGAAGGCTTTCGTCGATCTTCAGAAGATGGTCTGGGAATATGGCATCAAGGACAAGAGTGTCAAGAAGATGGCAGCCATCATCCTAGGAGTCCGTATTTCCAAGACGCAGCAGCTTTCCAATTGGGAGGCCGAGGTGCTATCCGATTCGCAGCAGGCCTATGCGGCGACTGACGCATGGATTTGCCGTGAGATGTACTACAAGCTGATGGCATCGGAAAAGAATCCGTTGACACCGGAACAACTGCTTCCTAATCCTCCAAAACACACTGAAAATGACAAAGATAATATTAAAGAAAGGTAGAGAGGACTCTCTGTTGAGATACCATCCGTGGGTTTTTTCCGGCGCCATCGCCCAGATTGTCGGAGAACCGGCTGAAGGCGACATCGTCGGAGTGTTCTCTCAGAGCGGAGAGTTCCTGGCTTACGGGCACTATCAGGTCGGTTCTATCGCCGTCCGAGTGCTGAGTTTTGCCGGAGAGGATGTCCTTTCTCCCGATTTTTGGAGGAATATGATCGCACGGGCACTCCGTGTTCGTGTCGCGGCGGGGCTTGCCACATCGGTCCCTAATCCGACTTTACCGACCGCAGAACATGCCCAAGCGGCTCTTGAGCACATTGAGTCGATCCCTGAGCCTGTCGAAGTGCCGGCCAACACAGATCTGTCGCTTCGACAGGTTCAGCGACCGGAAGAGAAATCTCAGCGGTCGGCCCTCACCAATTGCTACCGTCTCATTCACGGCGAAGGTGACGGTCTCCCTGGCCTGATCATAGACTACTACGATGGAGTCTGTGTGATGCAGGCTCATTCTGTCGGAATGTTCCGGGCGAAGGGGGCTATCTGTGAGGCCTTGAAATCAGTCTTTGGCCCGTCTCTTAAAGCCGTTTACGACAAAAGTTCCGGAACGGCTCCGTTCAAGGCCGGTCTGGATCTGGTTGACGGCTATCTATACAGATCGGAAAGCTTTTCTGATGACGAGCAAGTGGTTCTTGAGAACGGTCACAGGTTCTTTGTCAATTGGACAGAGGGCCAGAAGACAGGCTTCTTCCTTGACCAAAGGGAGAACCGTTCCCTTGTAGGAAAATATTCCAGAGGCCGCAACGTTCTGAACCTTTTCTGCTACACCGGTGGATTTTCTGTCTATGCCCTCGGTGCCGGCGCCGTGCATGTCGATTCCGTTGACAGCTCCCGCAAGGCGGTTGACATGGTGGAAAGGAATATGTCGTTGAACGGTTTCGAACCGTCCCGGCACACGGGATACTGTGCGGACGCCATCGAGTTCCTGCGCAATGTCCCTGAGGACAAGTACGATCTGATGATTGTTGATCCGCCGGCCTTCGCCAAGCACAGAGGCGCTCTGAACAATGCCCTACGCGCTTACCAGCGTCTGAACGCGGCTGCGATCTCCAAGGTCGCTTCTGGAGGATTGGTCTTTACGTTCAGCTGCTCTCAGGTCGTTGACAAGGAAGCCTTTGCCCTCGCAGTATTCTCCGCCGCCGCCCAGACCGGCCGCAGCGTCAGGATTCTCGACCGTCTCAATCAACCGGCTGACCATGCCGTCAACATCTATCATCCTGAAGGAGAATACCTCAAAGGTCTTCTCCTCTACGTGGAATAGATGCGGTTTGTAACTTTCTGGAAGATTGCTTATTATGGATTTCTGCCCTCTGCCATGAGATGGCAGGGATTTGTTATCTGCTGAGAACCATCAAGTTGCATATCACGCTACTTTTAAGAACTGTTTCTTTCTTATGGGACAGGCATAAAAATCGCAGATTTTTATGTAAGTTTGTAAAAAGTGAAGCCATGAGAGGATCTATTATCAGCATTATTCTGCTTTTCATGACGACCGGTTTGTCAGCCCAGACATTTGCCGTTGATTGCGCCAACAACACTGGGGCTGAGATAGGTGTCGCTGTCGTTCTGAAAACTCCCGCCGGCAAAAGCCTTTCATTCCGTTGTGACAGATTTGAGACGAAGTCGTTTGAATGTGATCTGAAAGAGACGGGGGAATATTCATTGACCGTCATTTTCCGGGAAGGTGGCGGCCGCAAGCCGGTAATCCCTTTCGGGGCGTGCAAATTCACTGTGACCGGTGCGGAAACATCAGTCAAGGCTGAAACCACTTGTGGGCTGATGAATATGGTGATCCCTTGCGAATCGCAATTCAACTTTGGTACGTGTGAGGATTCAGATTCCTCTGAATATTCCAATCGCTGCCATGGTATCTTGACGGTCCGTAAGTTCTACCCTGTTTCTGTTGGAACTGAAATGACTGTCTTTGACAACATTACAGAGAGGACTTCAGCCTGGGACATCTCAGTCATCTCCCTCCCGGCAGAAGGCTGAATGCCTTGGCTGGAGAGGATGGGAAACTCTTCTGTGTGGTGGTGACTAATCCATTGATAATTAAGAGAAAAAGCCTTTGTCTTTAGTTGATACATACCAAAGGCAAAGGCTTTTCTCATTGACTCTCAAGAGATTGTGATTGTTGTTCTCTGGAATCAGGCGTTGCGCCAGCGCTTCAGAAGCGGGAAATACTGCCGCATCTGATCCTTGTATTGTTCCCGGGTGATTGGAGCCGGAAGATGCTTGTTGACTTCGTCCACAAATTGCGAGCAATGCTCGATCATCCCATCCATCGTGCAGTCCTGCAGGAACTTTCCATCCTTGTAGCAGTACTTGCAATAGTCAAAGCTCACGCTTCCGCCGGCGTTGGTTCCACAATCCTCTTTTCCGGTAAGAGGCATTCCGCAGCTTTGGCAGAACTGCGGCAACTGCTCCTCATTGAAATCCTTTACCTTAGCCGGGAACGTGGTCTCGAACGCCTCGAAGTCCTCAGGATTCTCGTCGGCTACATAATAACCTTTGGGCGTAATGTAAGTGCCTTCGATTCCGTTCAGATAGCCCGGGATGATCTCTTGGGCGAGGAAGTAAGGCACTTCGCTGTCCTTGGGCTCTCCGTGATAGTGAATCTTCAACGTGCTGGCGACGACGAACCCGGCGTGCTTGTAAAATCCGATCTTGCCTTCCATACAAAGCACTCCGACACCCATCTCGCGAGCCTTTTCCATTGAATATGTCAGCAGTTTGAGACCGTAGCCTTTGCGTTTATATTCAGGAAGAATGCTGATAGGACCGAATGTCCAGGCCGGTAGTATGCCTCCGTCCTCGCGGACGATCGAGGCCTTGGAGTACATAACGTGCCCGATGATCTTTCCGTCCTCTTCCATCACGAAGTCAAGTTCGGGGATGAAGTCCGGGTTCTCGCGGTACTTGTGAAGCACATAATGCTCCGTGCAGCCGGGACGGTAAATATTCCAGAATGCTTCTCTAGTAAGGTTTTCTACCTCACGGTAGTCTTTGGGTTGTTCAAGTCTTATTTTCATTTTACATGTCATTTTCGATTGCAAATTTACTCAGGAATCTTTATCGCTACCACATTGCAATGTGGACATTCTTTTGTGTGCATGTCTTGATAATCAATGTGATTAATGACTGATATATGGACAACCCCAGGAAGTCGCAACTGTAACTGCCTGGGGTTGTATCATTCAAACGTCACATGATTCGGAGCGAAGCGACGCAAGGGGTCCGGGGAGACCGCTCCCCAGTGCCCCTTGGGGCTGTCACGAAGAGGCTGGGTGTTGAATATCAGATTCGGAGCGAAGCGACGCAAGGGATCCGGGGAGACCGCTCCCCAGTGCCCCTTGGGGCTGTCACGAAGTGACTGGGGGTTGAATATTAATAGAATATTAATATCTGTTGAGAGGGCGGCCAGCGGTCATGTTGTGAACCCTGTGCTTTACGCTCTCAAGGACTTTGGCATATTCCTCGGCCCCTTCTGTCGTGACTCCGTTGACAACGTCGGCGTACTTGGCGACGGCGGTGAGGACGGTGTCGATGAGCTCGACGATGTCAACCATGTCCTTCTCAACAAAGCCGCGTGAGGTGATGGCAGGGGTACCGACCCTGACTCCGGAAGTCTTGAACGGAGAACGGGAGTCGAACGGAACCATATTCTTGTTGAGGGTGATCTCGGCCTTCTCCAGCTCCTTCTCGGCCATCCTTCCGGTCACGTCAGGGAACTTGGTCCTGAGGTCGATCAGCATCAGATGGTTGTCTGTGCCGCCGGAAACGACCTTGTAACCTCTGGCGACGAACTCCTCGGCCATCTTCTTGGCGTTGGCTATCACCTGTTTCTGGTAATCAACATATTCAGGCTGCATCGCCTCGTAGAATGCGACTGCCTTGGCGGCGATCACGTGCTCAAGAGGTCCTCCCTGCACTCCAGGGAACACGCTTGAGTTGAGGATCGCGCTCATCTTCTTGATCTCGCCCTTAGGAGTCTTCAGTCCCCATGGATTGTCGAAGTCCTTGCCCATCAGGATGATGCCTCCGCGTGGTCCGCGAAGTGTCTTGTGGGTGGTGGATGTCACGATGTGGGCGTATTTGACAGGGTTCTTGAGCAGTCCGGCCGCGATGAGGCCGGCGGTGTGGGCCATATCGATCCAGAGAAGGGCTCCCACCTCGTCGGCGATGGCGCGCATCCTTTCATAGTCCCATTCACGGGAATATGCCGAAGCGCCTCCGATGATGAGTTTCGGCCTGCACTCGCGGGCAGTGGCCTCCATCTTGTCGTAGTCGATCATCCCGGTCTCCTCGTTGAGACCGTAAGCCACAGCATGATAGAGAATTCCGGAGGCGTTGACAGGCGAGCCGTGGGTGAGGTGGCCTCCCTGTGAGAGGTCAAGTCCCATGAATGTGTCGCCTGGTTTGAGGCACGCCATGATGACGGCCATGTTGGCCTGGGCGCCGGAGTGTGGCTGAACGTTGGCATATTCAGCGTCATAGATCTTGCAGAGGCGGTCGATCGCAAGCTGCTCGATCTGGTCAACGATCTGGCAGCCACCATAGTACCTCTTGCCAGGGTAGCCTTCGGCGTACTTGTTGGTGCAGATGGACCCCATCGCCTCCAGCACGTAGTCGCTCACGTAGTTTTCTGATGCAATCAATTCGAGTCCGGAAGACTGCCTTTCCTTTTCATTTCTGATCAGATCAAAAATCTGAAGATCCTGTTTCATAAAATTCTGTTGTTAGTGTTACCCGTCGTTTATGTGCCGGGATTGACAAAGATAAGATTAAAAAACGATTTTTGCTATATTTGCAACCATAAAAGCATGATATGGTGAAAGACAGAAAGTTATTGAGTGTGGAAATGGGAAGAGTGTCATCCGGGGAATATAAGGAACTTCCTCAGATTGGGCTGGTTGTGGTGCTGGACAACATCCGCAGCGCGCATAATGTCGGTTCGGCGTTCCGCACCTGCGACTCTTTCAAGATCGACAAGCTTTGGCTTTGCGGAATATGCGCGGTGCCGCCGTCGGCGGAGATCCACAAGTCGGCCCTCGGGGCGGAGGACAGTGTGCCTTGGGAGCATTCGGACAGCACTCTGGATGTGGTTAGCCATTTGCGTTCATTGGGGTACGAGATCGTCAGTGTGGAGCAGACCGTCAATTCTGTCAGTCTGGAGAAATTCTCGCCGGAATTCGCCGAGGGAAAGAAATATGCTTTGATCTTCGGCAACGAGGTGGATGGGGTGGATCAGGCGGTTGTGGACGCTTCCGACATGACGTTGGAAATCCCGCAGTTCGGCACCAAGCACTCGCTGAATGTCTCCGTCTCCGTCGGGGTGGTTCTCTGGCACTTCACGCTTGCGCGGCTAATGGACAAGTCTCTTCTACAGCCTCGGCGACCGGAACATCACGGTCACTGATCCAGTCGAAGTGCCGGTCTTCACATGAGCGGTCCGGTGTCAAAATGAAAGAGGGTGGCCAAAGTCCTTCAGCCACCCTCTCTTGGAGTAATATTCAGTCTTACTCAACGTCCCACCAGATGCGGCCTTCGGTCCTGTCGTTGTCGGAACCGTACTTGGCATCGCGCTTGAGGGCGTCGATCGCGGCATTGAAGTTGCCGATGTTCAGCGTGTTAGGAGTGCCGAGCGAGTTGCGCCTCGGGATTGTGAGGACATTCTCTGCGTCCTTGAGCTCCTCCAGAAAGGCCACGCCGCCCTCCGGTTCAGGCTTGCCCTTGAACGCCGGCAGACCTGTGCGCTTCCATGTCGCCCACATCTCCTCCGGATTCATATAGAGGTTGACCCACTGCTGGGAGATGATCTTCTCCAGCGTGACGTCCGAGAACTCCGGACGGGCGAGATATTCATTGATCTTCGCATCCGTGATCGGGGAATAGTTAGGAGCGGTCTCCGCTGTCTGAGCGACCACGAACATGTTCGTCGCCCAGTCCCGGTACTGCTCCATCGAGGCCTTTACCCCCTCTCTGAACCATCCCTTCGCGTCTTTTCCGGCCACGGCGCCGCCTTTCTTGACGGCGATCTCGGCCAGCATCAGACAGGTCTCAGGGTAGGTGATCAGCGGTGTGAAGGTGTGCATCTTCTCCTGGTTGATGTAGAAGTCCTGTCCCTCAATGGCTCTCGCCGGCATGTTGTTATTGCCGATGATGCCTCCGTTCTTGATGTAGAAACGGCTCTCGATCTGGGAGTGCATGCGGATGTCCAGGTTGGCCTCCGTACCGTCTTCCTTGTGGTAAGGCAAGGTAAGGTAGGCACTCTTGTTGAACGTCGTGGCCGCGCTGTCCGGGTTGGCCGACATTCCGACGTAGCGGCCGGTGAACTGCGGCCAGCGGGTCTCGTAGTCAGGATATTCCTTCTTGAATGTCTCGAACCACTCGTCGTTCTGGGTGTTGTTGTTCCCCGGGCCGAAACCGTTCCGCCTCACCAGAACCGGAAGTCTCGGGTCGTCGCAGGACTTCAGGAAGTTCACGAACGCGGCAGAGGCCACGTAGCGGCTGGTGATGTCCTGGATGTCGTCGGTGTTGTTGTTGTACTCGTTGGTGTGATGGTAGACGCAGGACTCCTCGTTGCTGGCCATGATGTTGGCGGAGGAGGAGAGAACTTCGCCAACGACGCCGTTGTAGAACGCCGCGTCGGCCTTCTCCAGGCGCTGCGCCATCTTCACCCTAAGCGTGTTGCCGAACTTTATCCATTTCCGGACATCCCCCGCGTAGAAGAAGTCGTTGCCGCCGAGGGCGTGCTGATTCTCGTTGGAGGCCTTGAGCGTCTCGACCGCGGCCTTGACCTCGGTGTCAATCTTCTTGTACATCGGTGTCCCGTCGATGCCCTCCTGGTAGAGGTCGTAGCGAGGGGTGCGGATTCCCTCGCTTTGCGCGCGGAAGGCCTCTGTGATCGGAGCCGCGCCATAGGTGTCCAGAATTCTCCACTGCTCGTAGTTAAGAAGGATCTGGGAGATGGCCTTCACGTCGGCATAGCGCTCGGCGTCATCCTTCTTCGGGATGACCGTGTTGATGAGGTTGTCAAGGCGAAGACCGTAGGTGCCGTAGTAGTCGCCGTAGGCCGGGCTGTAAGGCTGCGGATGCTCGTTCGGCTTGGCCGGAGAGACGTACGAGCCGGCGGCGGGTCCGCTTGCGGAGACAAGGTACTGCATGTAGATCATCACTCCGCCGTACTTCCCGGTCAGGTGCGAGCGGCTCTGGTTGGTGAAGTTCATCGTGGCTCCGGTGAACACGTAGCGGGGGTCTGTCGTCCCCAGCTGCTCCGGGTCGGTGTTGAGTTTCTGGTACTCATCCAGGCAGCCGGCGAACATCATCGGCAGGACAATCCCCGCGAGAATATATTTTGTTGCTTTCATCTTTTCTTTCATTAAATTGTCTAGTCAGCGTTAAATGTTCTATGATGTTTTCTTAGAATCTGACGGTCAGATTCAGTGCGTAGGTGCGGTAGAACGGCACGCCTCCGATGTCAAACGGGGTCAGAGGGTTGTTGCTGGAGATGGAGGCCGGGTTCAGCCCGTCGGTCAGCTTGTTGATGAGGTAGCAGATGTTGCGGGCGGTGAATCCGAGGCGCAGGTAGTTGGCGCCGAACTTCTTGCAAAGGTTCTCCGGAAGGCGGTAGCCAAGGGTGATCTCGCGGAGGGCGAACCAGGTGTTGTCCTGGATCGAGTTCGGCATAGCCGGCATACCCCATCCATAGTTGTAGAGATACCATGTCCCCGTCATCACAGGGCGGATGTTCATCTTTTCGACGGCGTCCTTGTAGGTCATTCCCGAGACATCCACTTTCTCGCCTGCGGTTCCGTCAGGATTCTGGGTCGGCACCATCGAACCTTCGGCGAAGACGGCGTCCAGCATCAGACCGTCGTAGACAGTCTCTCCCTTGTAGTTGATTCTGGCGATTCCTCCGTGTTCCTTGTCACGGCCTTCGAGAGTGGACTTGAGCGTACCGCGCGGCACGGAGTATTTCCACATGTTCGAGAAGTAGTTGCCGCCGAAACGTCCGTCGGCCTGCACGTAGAGGTCAAGATTCTTCCAGGACAGGGAGGTGTTGAGGCTCAACGTGAAGTCAGGCTCCACCTTGCCGAGGATGTGACGCTCGCGGTCTCCCTCTTCGTTGCGGTCGTACCTTGTGACAGGGCCGTAGGCCGAGACGGAATTAGGCTTTCCGGTCTCTCCCCAGTACTCTATCAACATCTTGCCGTTGCGATGGTCTCCCTTCTCTCCCTGGAATGTCACGAGAGGGGACATGATTGAATTGTTCTGGTAGGAGGTCAACACTCCGAACGGCCCGTTCTCGTAGGCCCAGATCTCGGGAGCCGCGTCATACTGGCCCATCAGCTGCCATTCCTTGACCTCGCTGTCCAGTTTGACGACCTTGCCTCGGTTTCTGGCCAGATTGCCTCCGAGCGTCCATCTCCAGTCACGGGTGCGGATCGGGGTGACATCCACCTGCAGCTCGATACCCTTGTTCTGGATGTTACCGGCGTTGATGAGCTTGCTGCTGGCTCCTGATTCCGCAACGGATCCCACCGAGAGGATCTGGTTGAAGTTGTTCTTCTTGTACCACGCAAAGTCGATGTTCAGCCTTTCATCGAACAGCCTTATGTCAAAACCGAGCTCGATGGCCCGTTGGATTTCAGGCTTGAGGTTGTCGTTATAGGCTGTTCCGAGATTAGGATAGGCGGCCAGCACCGAGCCGCTCCTGTCAGGAGTGTAGACGGATTCCTGTGAGAACACTCCGAATCCGCGGCTTGTGGCGTAGGCTGATGTTCCCATGCCGACTTTGGCGACGGAGGCGCGGATCTTACCGAAAGAGAACCAGTCAGGGGTCACTTCCCTGAACGAGTCCGTGAACACCCACGAAAGGTTGGCCGAAGGATAGAACACCGTGTAGTTGTTCCGCCCGTTCATGTAGGTCGGGTAGGTGAGGGATGAAAGCCAGTCGTTTCTGGCGGTGAGTTCAAGGAACAGCTGGTCGCGCCATCCGAGGTTCAGGATTCCTGAAAGGCCGAAGGTCTGCATGTTGCGGTGTGAGTAGTTGAACCATGGCTCGATCTTGTTCACGGAGTTCGAGAACGAGAAGACGCCAGGGGTGACGAGGCCTCCGTTGGTCTGCTTGCCCCAGGAGTGTCCCTCGGTGTTGCCGTAGAGCTCGGCGGCGGCGATGGCGGCGACAGTGAAGGACTCCTTGCCTATTTTGAGCGTCTGCTCAGGCATCTGGAGCATGCCCATGAAGTTGTAGTTGCCCGAGATGTTGCCGCTTCTGCCGTAGCCTCCGGAGCCGGAAGGACCTCCATACTCGCCGGTGCCGACCCAACGGCTCTCATGGCTGATGCCGTAGTAGTTGTGGTTGGCCTTCAGGCTTGCCCTGAGCCACGGGGCGATGTCCGCGTGCAGGGTAAGATCCGAGAGAATCGAGTTCTCGTTGCGCCGCTGAAGCTGTGTGTCCCTGGTGTGGAAGTAGCCGCGCAGTGCGGAATAGATGGAAGTGCTTTCCACAGCCTGGGTCTCAGGGTCGCGGTACTGCTTGTAATAGGCCGCGATGTCCACGTTTCGAGGCAGGTAGTAGGCGGTGATCATGCCGACATTGTTGCCCCAGTCCCAGCCTCCTTGGCTGGCTCCGTTCTTGGCGGAGGAGAAGGCGTACTTCACACCAAGTTCCAGAGAGAAGACATTGTTGAGATGAGTGTTGCCTCTGAACGAGATGTTGTGGCGCTGGAAGTCGTTGTTCAGGAAGACTCCCTTGGTCTTTGTGAAGCCGTAGGACAGGCGGAAGGAGGACTTCTCGCCTCCGCCGCTGATGGCCACGTTGGTGGTGTTGTTTATTCCGGTCTGGTAGAATTCCTTCCAGTTCATCGGGTGAGGGGAGAACGGTGTGTTCTTTCCGTCGGGCATGTACTGGTTGATCTCCCTGCCGTCCATCCTCGGACCCCAGCTGACAGTCACTTTGTCAAGTGAGCCGTCCGGCTGGAAGTCACTTTGGTAGCCGTTGTACGTGTAGCCCGCTCCGTAGATGTTCTGAAGCTCGACCGGCGACTTGTAGACATCGGTGACCTCCACTGTCTGGTTGACCTCGACTCCCAGACCCTGCTTGCTGTACTTGCCGCCTTTGGAGACAATCACGATCGCTCCGTTTGCCCCTCGGGAGCCGTAGAGCGCTGTCGCCGCCGCTCCCTTGAGGACGGTCACGCTCTCGTAGTCGGCAGGGTTGAGGTTCTTCAACTGGGATCCCCAGTCTGTTCCGGCCAGATTGCCCGTGATAGGTTCCTGGATGATCAATCCGTCAATCACGAAGATCGGGGAGTTGTTCTTGTCCACGGAGTTCGCCCCTCGGATGGTGATTGATGACGAAGACGTGACACCGGAGGCTCCTCCCGTGTTGATCTGGAGACCGGCCACCTTACCCTGAAGCGCGTTGACCGGATTGATGGTGTTGGTTCGCTCGATCTCGTCCGTGGAGACCCTTGTGGTGGCGTAGCCGACCTGTCTGGCCTGCTTCGGCAGACCGAGGGCGGTCACGACCACCTTTCCGAGCATCTGTGAATCCTCCTTGAGGGTGACGGTCAAGGTGTTCCCTGTCACGGTCACGTTCTCGGTGATGAAACCGATGGAGGAGACCACGAGGACATCACCCCTTTTTGCCCGGATTTCGAACCGTCCCTTGGCGTCGGTCGCCGTGCCGGTGGATGTTCCTTGGATGATGACAGAGACTCCCACGAGAGTCTCGCCGCGTTCGTCAAGGACAGTACCCCTGACGATGTTGTCCTGCTGAGCGGCGGAAGCGGCTTCCGCGTCTGCCACAGGCCTTCCGCCCGCCGTCACAGGATTGAGGACGGCCGGCAGGAGGAGGACTCCAGCCATTAGTCCAATAAGATGTGGTTTTAGAAAAAACTACTCATAATTAGTTGATATTAAGGTAATTATATACGTTGGTTAGATATGTTGCGCGCACGGTTCTTCGTCAATTTCGGTGCAGCCCTCCGGACACACTAGTACTTGTCCTCGGTGATCTCCATCTCCCTGCGTGTCAGCCGTCGTCGGTCGATGGCCCTCCATGCTAAGAAGATGTAGGCCAGCACGAACGGGATTGCCAGCGACACCCAGGCCATTGTCCTGAGCGTGAACTCGCTGGAGCAGCTGTTGCTGATGGTCAGGGAACTCTGGAGGTCGGAGCAGGATGGGTAGTAGGCCGTTCCGTTGTAGCCTGCGATGAGGAACAGCGACATCACCGCCGGCACCGTTCCTGCCCCTGTGAGCCATATGCTCATGCGTTTCCGTCTGCCGAAGAACTGGATGCCTATTCCCAAAAGGACGAACAATACCCCGAGCAGGAATATGATTGCCACAGAAGGAGTCTGGATGAAGTTGTGCAGGTACTTGTACCCCTCGACAGAGATGACCCCGGCGGAGTCCACCGCGTAGCCCGGCATTGTAAGAAGCATGGCCATGCAGGCGAGGAATGCTGCCAGGAACAGTCCTGAAGTCCACCTGACCGCCCGCACGAGTTTTTCCTCAAGTCTCTCGTCCTCGATACTGCCTTGCATGTACATCCCTCCGAGTACCTGCGTGAGGAACATCACCGTGAGTCCGAACGCTATGGTGAAAGGGTTGGCCAGCGCCTCCAGTCCGTGCCACTCGTTGCCCCAGACGCTGATTGTCGGGGCGAGACTCTCTCCGACCGCCGCCTTGTTGACGATGAAGTCCGAACCGGTGAAGAAGGTGCTGACGGCGGCTCCCACGATGAACGGTCCCAGACAGCCGTTGATCAGAAGGAAAGTCCTGAATGTGTTCCTGCCCAGCAGGTTGCCCAGTTTCGTCTGGAACTCGTAGGAGACGGCCTGGAACACGAAGGTGACAAGCAGCAGGATCCAGACCCAGTAGGCACCGCCGAAACTGGTGCTGTAAAACAGTGGGAACGAGGCGAAGAACGCTCCGCCGAACGTTACGAGCGTGGTGAAAGTGAACTCCCATTTCCTTCCTGTCGAATTGACGATCAACTGCCTCTCTTCCTCATCCTTGGTGATGAATATCAAGGAGTTGCCACCCTGTACGAACATCAGGAAGACGAGAAGTCCGCCAAGCAGGGAAATGATGGCCCACCAGTAGTTCTGTAGGAATTCGTATGTGAACATGGCTTGGTTTCTTGATGTGGTTGTGTGTCTAGTAAGTGTTTCCCGGCCCCTTGCGGATAGCCTTGAGCAGGATTCTGATTTCTATCGCCAGGAAGAGGGTGAATATTCCCAAAAAGAGGAAGAATGTGGTCTTTACGGCATCCACGCTGACGCTTGAGACTCCCGCTTTCACAGGCAGCAGATTCTGGATCGCCCACGGCTGTCTTCCGACTTCGGCCACAATCCATCCGGCCTGGCCGGCGAGGTAGACCAGAGGAATGGACAGCACGCAGATCCAAAGGAACCATCGGTTCCGCTCCAAGGTCTCCCTTCTCGCGTAGTGGAAGGCGAGCGCCATCACGAGCAGCAGGAAGCAGCCAAGCCCCACCATCACGCGGAACGCCCAGAAGACGATTCCGACAGGTGGGATCAGCTCCTCTTCGGAGGAGATGTAGCCGTAGCCGAAGTATGCGGAGTTGTCCATAAGCGTCTGCCTTGCGGCCGCTGCCAGCTCATGGTCGCTTCCCTTGGCCTTCCTGTAGGTTCTGAATGCGGACAGGGCGGTGTCGCCTCTGGACATCATCTCGGCGGCGGAAGGATGCTTCGTCCCGTTCCGATCAATGTAGCCATCGAGAATGTCCTGTATGCCAGGCACATAGCCGTCAGCGTTCCCCGTGGCCAGAACTGAGAGCATTCCCGGAATCTCTATTCCAGGGACAATGGAGAACGGCGCTCGTGTGCCGCCTCTCTGAAGGCCTTCGGCCGCGGCGAGTTTCATCGGCTGGTGGTCGGCGACGTGGACGGCCGACCTGTCCCCGGAGAACATCACGGCGACAGCCCCCACAATGCCCACGACTGCGGCTACCCTTATGCTCGCAAGGGAGAAACGCTGCTCGCGTCCGCGGAGAAGGTACCAGCAGCAGATTCCGATCACCACCACGGCTCCGGTCATCCATCCGCTCAGTACAGAGTGGAAGAACTTGCTGACGGCCATCGGATTGCTCACGACGGCCCAAAAATCCACCATCTCGTTCCGGACAGTGTCCGGGTTGAAGGCCATCCCGACTGGATGCTGCATCCAGCCGTTGGCCACGAGAATCCAGTAGGCGGAAAGGGACGCTCCGATGGCGGTCAGCCATGTTGAGGCCAGATGGAAGCCTTTACTGACTCTTCCCCAGCCGAAGAACATCACCGCGACGAAGGTGGCCTCGATGAAGAAGGCGAAGATTCCCTCGATGGCGAGCGGCGCTCCGAATATGTCGCCGACGAACCACGAGTAGTTGCTGAAGTTGGTCCCGAACTCGAACTCAAGGATGATTCCTGTCGCGACGCCGACGGCGAAGTTGATGCCGAATATCTTCATCCAGAACTTCGCGGCGTGTTTCCAGAAGTCCACCTTGCGGATGACGTAGAGCGTCTCCATAATGGCCATTATCACAGACAGTCCGAGGGTCAGCGGGACGAAGATCCAGTGATAGCAGGCAGTCAGGGCGAACTGCGCCCTTGACCAATCGACTAAGGCTGATTCTATCATAGTGTTGGACTTTTGCGCCCGGGGGCAATCTCGGGCGTGATTGAACTTATCTCACGTCAGGCGGCGATTGCCCATCGCACCGGACATTCACAGTAATATTCATTGATGAAAGATTGTTTCCCACCGCTTCGATTTTCTCTTCCGTGGTCTTGCCGGCGAGGGCAGGCCTGAAGAAGAACACCCTGAGGACAGCGAACAGGATGAAAAGTTTCAAGAATATGAGAACCCACAAGATGCGTCCCCACGTCATTCCTTTGAAACCTTGCACATAGAATCTGATAATACGGCCCGGCAATGCTTTAAGCCCGCCTGAGGCTTCCGGACTGTCAGGGAGTGGAGTGGCGGTGACCCGGTCTCTTTTCCGGAACCGTATTCAACCCTTTTCTGGAGTCAGTTGAAAGCGTGTTGGTCTTACTCATAAAATCAATACTTTTTTGTTAAACTTCAGTTTGTATCGTGTTGGGGGAAATCCGAAATAATGCTGGTCAGCCACGACTTTCCCTCGGTCTTGCCGTCTGCAATTTTTGCAATAGTAGTAAGAATAATTCTAATCTGCAAACAATTGTCCACATTTAAGTGCTGAATAATTAGCACTTTAGTCGCCGAGCCTTTTCGCAATCGATTTCGCCTCCCAGTTCGTTCCCCGCTGCCCGCTGCTCGTTCCCCGCTGCCTGCTGCTCGTTCCCCGCTGCTCGTTCCCCGTTGCCAACAGCCCGCTGCCGACTGCCGACCGACCATGACCGCATCGATTACTCTTCGTGAGCGGAACCGGCCTTCCTGCGCACCAGAGCCACCTTGCCTGCTCCTTGGTGAGCGGAACAGCCCCATTTGCTCACGAGACTGGTGATTCGGTCGGTTTGGTGAGCGGAACCGGCCTTCATGCGCACGGGACGGGAGTCGGGGGAGGAGGACTGTCAACTCTCCAGCCAGCCCAGAAAGTCCTCGGCTCTGGAGCGGCTGACAGTAAGGTCAGGCGCCGGGCCGAGATTTGACGAAAGCTGAACCTTAGGTGTCACCCGGAGCCGCCCGCCAAGCAGCTTGGTCACACACTCGACCGCATCCTTCGCGAATATGCAGCTTCTGGAAATCCTGAAGAACCGCTCGGGATCAAGATCGGTGATGAGCGAATCCATCGTTGAATCAACGATATATACCGCTCCGCCGTGCGTCACGACATGATTGTTCTTGTCCTCGGAGTAGAAGAACGCGATCTCGTCCGCCTTCACCGGCACGATCCTGTCGTTGAACTGCACCAGGTAGCGCTCCTTGTAGCCGTGGCCGGAGTCCTTGCGCGAGATAGCTCCGAGGATCTTCTCCACGTCCAGATCTCCGGTAGAGAACTGGCGGCACCGCTCCACGGCCCTTTTCAGGGCGGAAGCGTCTATCGGCTTGAGAAGGTAGTCTATGGATCCGGCCTCGAACGCCTTGACGGCGTAGCTGTCATAGGCCGTCGTCATCACGACCGGTTTCTTGACGGTCACCTGACGGAAAATCTCGAAGCACTCGCCGTCCGATAGCTCGACATCCATGAAAATCAGGTCGGCCTCGTCGGGCCTTTCCTTGAGCCGGGCTACAGACTCGCTGACCGAAGCGCATTCCCCGACAACCTCGATGTCCGGGAAATTGGCCTCCAGCATCTTCTCAAGGCTCCTTCGGGCCATCATTTCATCTTCTATAATAAGGACTTTCATAAGAGCGGCAACTTTACTTTGTAGAAATCGTCAGTACGGATGATCTCGATCCCCTTGCCGGAACGATCCCTGTACTGTTGGCGTATGTAGTTGAGACCCAATCCGCTGGACTGCGCCTCGGTGATTTTCGGAATGAGGTTGTTCGTCACCGTCAGTGTCTCCCCGTCGGACATCACACTGACTTTCAGCGGCTTGGCGGGAGACACTGCGTTGTGTTTCGTGGCGTTCTCAATAAGGAGCTGAACCGAGCACGGAACCACGTGCCTTGACAAGTCTTCGGGCCGGATGCCGACCTCCACGTCGAACCCCTCCTGGAACCTGACCTTCAGCAGGTCGCGGTACATCTCCACATAGGTCATCTCGTCCCGGAGCGTCACCGTGCCCTCCTCCTCGTTGCGGAGCATGTAGCGGTAGATTCCCGCCAGCTTATGAATATACTCGCTCGCCTCCCTGTCCCTTCCGTCCAGCACGAGGGCGTCCAGAATGTTCAGCGAATTGAAGAGGAAATGCGGGTTGACCTGCTGCTTGAGGTTGAGGTACTGGAACTTGGCGAGGTCGGCGCGATTCTTTTCCTTCTCGGCGTTGCGGCGGGCCGTGATGGCATATTCAATCATGTAGATCACGGAATAGATCATCACTTCCGCTATGAACGCCACCAGGGCGAGTTCAAGGAAACTCTTAGCGGAGGAAGGGCGGCGGAATTCGAACGGCAGTCCGGAGCTGACAAGGGCCGCGGCGACAGCGGAAAGCGCTATCAGGAAGACCGCCGTTGCGAGGATGTGTCCGGCCGAGGATTTCCGGTCCGACATATTCTTGGTCTGCTCCACGAAGAGGATCGTCAGGCAGACCATCACCAGAAGGATGAAGGTGTTGTCGGCAAATGCGGCGACCGCGTTCACCACGGATCCCCCTTCAAAGAGGGTGGAACTGAATATGTAGATTATGATCCTGACAATCAAGATGATGGCCACGGCGACGGAGAGCCATGTGATCTCGAAGCTTCTTGCCTTGGACTCTTTTCCGTACCTGTCGGCGTAGCGTCTCATGAAGAAGACCAGTCCCCAGCCCATCGACTCGGTGGTCGTGAATGTGGCGATCGCGGGGGAAAGCAGGGGGTGGTTGATGAACGTCCCTGCGAGCGCGGCGATCCCGTTGCCGAGGAGGTAGCCGAGAATGTTGGCGATGATGATGACGATGGAGGAGAACTCCACGCTCTGTCGGTACCTCAGGCAGAGGATGACCGTGAGGACGATCGTGAGCGTGGTCAGGGCCAGTTCGTCCCCGAGGTTCAGTAACCTGCACAGCACCGCCGTGGCCACGTGGAGCAGCGCGAAAGCGTGGATTATGGATGAGGTCCTTAGTTTCATGCCGTTAATGATGGTTGGGTGACCGTAACTATTCACAATCGCCAAAGTACTGCAATTTAAGAAAAATATCTTTCATTTCGTCATTAAAAGCCGGCAATTCATCCGCTTTTTCTTTCCATTCATCGTTTCAATAATTACAAATCGGTGCTAATCAACTATATTTACGCCGAAATGACACTGAAATTAGTACCGTAAAATGCAATCCAAGAGCAAACTTACGTTTTGGGAGATGTGGAACCTCAGCTTCGGCTTTTTCGGGGTGCAGATCGCCTATGCCCTCCAGAGCGCGAACATCAGCAGGATCTTCGCCACCTTGGGAGCGGATCCGCACCAGCTGAGCTTCTTCTGGATCCTCCCGCCTCTGATGGGCATGATCGTCCAGCCGCTGATCGGCAAGTGGTCCGACAGAACCTGGTGCAGGATGGGGCGCAGAAAGCCTTATCTGCTGATCGGAGCCTTGATTTCGGTTCTCGTGATGATCTTCCTGCCGAACGCCGGCAGCCTGAGTTTCTCCTCAAGGCTGATCCTCGGACTCAACGGCGCCATGTGGTTCGGACTGTTCTCGCTCATATTCCTTGACACTTCCATCAATGTCGCGATGCAGCCGTTCAAGATGATGGTCGGGGACATGGTCGGCGAGGAGCAGAAGGCTCAGGCCTACTCGATCCAGTCGCTTCTTTGCAACGCCGGCAGCCTGGTGGGCTACCTTTTCCCGATTTTCTTCACCTGGATCGGCATCGCCAACATCGCCCCAAAGGGACAGGTGCCGCCGTCCGTGATCTGGAGCTTCTGGTGCGGCGCCGCGATCCTTATCCTCTGCGTGCTATACACTTTCCTGAATGTCAAGGAGATGAATCCTCAGGAATATGCCGAGTTCCATTCCATCGATCCAAAGCGTCAGGCTGAGGAGGAGAAGGACAATCCGGGACTCATCAGACTGCTGCTCCATGCTCCCAAGACATTCTGGACCGTGGGACTCGTGCAGTTCTTCTGCTGGGCGGCGTTCATGTACATGTGGACCTATTCCAACGGAGCCATCGCCGCCAACTGCTGGAACGCCACCGACACGGCCTCCGAGGGCTATCAGGCCGCTGGCAACTGGGTCGGGGTAGTCTTCGCCGTGCAGGCTGTCGGATCAATCCTGTGGGCGATTGTACTTCCTAAGTTCCGCTCCTTGAGACTGGCCTATGTGGTTAGCCTTCTGATCGGAGCCGTCGGCTTCATCTCCGTTGCGTTCATCCACAACCAGTACCTGCTCTGCGTGTCGTACCTGCTGATCGGAACCGCCTGGGCCGCGATGCTCGCGCTTCCGTTCACGCTTCTGACCAACGCTCTCGACGGGGAGCATCTGGGCAGCTATCTCGGCCTGTTCAACTGCACCATCTGCCTTCCGCAGATCGTCGCCGCGGCCCTCGGCGGAGTGGTGCTGAGACTTCTGGGCGGAGTCCAGGCGAGCATGCTCGTCACTGCGGGTGTCCTGCTTGTGCTTGGCGCGCTGAGCGTCCGTCTCATAAAGGAAAGGAAACAATAATAACCTTAATAATCATATTAAATGAATATTCAAACAATTCAAACATTCCAGATGAAAAGGATTATAGCTGCCGTGGCGACCTTGCTTCTTTGCCTGGTCGGCACTACCGTATCCGCTCAGAGCGGGTATCAGGTGAAGGGAGTTGTAGTTGACGCCGCCGGTCCGGTCATCGGTGCCACTGTCATGGAACAGGGCACGCAGAACGGTATCGCGACCGGTCTCGACGGAGACTACATCCTTAACGTTTCCGGCCCGGATGCCACTGTCGAAATCAGCTGCATCGGCTACAAGACACAGTCTTTCAAGGCTTCCGAGGTTCCGGTCAAGATTATTCTTACCACCGACAGCGAGTTTCTTGACGATGTGGTCGTGATCGGCTACGGTACCGTCAAGAAGAGCGACATGACTGGCTCGATCTCCTCCGTGAAGGCCGATCAGCTCAACAAGGGTATGGTGACATCACCATCGGATCTGCTCCAGGGCAAGTCCGCCGGCGTTGTCGTCACGATGGGTGACGGCGCTCCGGGTTCCGCCAGCACCATCAGAATCCGTGGCGGTTCCTCTCTGAAGGCCAACAACAACCCTCTCGTCGTGGTTGACGGTCTGCCTCTTTCCGAGACAGGCATCAGCGGAGTCTCCGACGCGCTTTCCTCCATCAACCCTAACGACATCGAGAGCTTCACTGTCCTGAAGGACGCCTCGGCGACCGCCATCTTCGGATCGAGAGCCTCCAACGGTGTCATCATGATCACCACCAAGAAGGGTTCCAAGGGTTCCGAAGGCATCCACGTGAGCGCGGACTTCACCGGAAGCGTCAGCCAGAACGCCAAGTACGTGGATGTGCTGACAGGCGATGAGATGCGTGACCTTATGAAATCGTACATCGGTGACGGAGGTTCGGCCTACGCCGCCCTCGGCAAGGAGAACACCGACTGGCAGAAGGAGATCTTCCGTCTCGGAAGGACTCTGGACGGCAACGTGGCAGTGTCCGGCAGGGTAGGGAAGAGCGACATCTTCCGTATGCCTTACCGCGTGTCCATCGGCTACCACAACCAGGACGGTACCCTCAAGACCTCCAACCTTGAGCGTGAGACCATCTCTGTCAATCTCAACCCGAGCTTCTTTGACGACCATCTTCTTGTCAATCTCAACGGCAAGCTGATGAACATGAACAACAGGTTCGCCAATCAGGACGCCATCGGCGGCGCTGTCCGCATGGATCCTACCCAGCCTGTTTACGACGCGAACGGCCTGAACGGCTACTGGTGGTGGAACTACGGCAAGGGCACGCAGACCATCGATAACTGCAACGCACAGGCCCAGATGAACCCTGTCGCCCTTCTGAACGACAAGCTTGACAAGTCCAACGCCAAGCGTTTCATCGGCAACGCCCAACTCAACTACAAGGTCCATGGATTCGAGGACTTGAGCCTCAACCTCAACCTTGGTCTGGACTGGTCCAAGTCAGACGGTACGGTTGATGTCGCTCCCGGCACGGAAATGTCATTCCACAACACCCAGGAGTCCGGTTCCGGTTATCACAACAACTATTCCCAGATAAGGCGTGACCAGACCCTTGAGTTCTATGCCCAGTACGACAAGACTCTCGGCAAGCACACCTTCAACGCGATGGCAGGTTACTCCTGGCAGCACTTCTACAATTCGACTTTCAACGAGAAGTACAAGGCTGACGGCACCCTTCCTACCGCTTCCGACTACTATCTGAGCAGTCCTAACACCTTCAGAACCGAGTACTTCCTCGTGTCTTTCTTCGGACGTGTGAACTATTCGTTCAACGACCGCCTTCTCGTGACCGCCACCCTGCGTGACGACGGCACCTCCCGTTTCGCCAACAACAAGTGGGGTCTCTTCCCTTCGGTGGCGGTAAGCTACAACTTCGGCAAGGAGAGGTTTATCGCGGACAGCGGTGTGGTCTCAGCCCTGAAGCTCAGGCTCAGCTGGGGACAGACTGGCCAGCAGGATCTCCAGTCCGGAGACTACCCGACACTGTCGTCCTACAAGTACAACACGAACCAGTCGATGTACTACTTCGGCAACAAGGTGATCACTCCGATAACGCCGCTTGGCTACAACGCCGACCTCAAGTGGGAGACCACCACGACCTACAACATCGGTCTTGACTACGGCTTCCTCGGCGACAGGATCTTCGGTAGCGTGGATCTCTACAAGCGCGACACCAAGGATCTCCTGAACCGCACTCCTGTGGCCGCCGGCGCCAACCTGTCCAACTACTTGAACGCCAACATCGGAGACCTTACCAACAAGGGATTCGAGTTCGAGTTCAACGCCATTCCTGTCCAGACAAGGGACTGGAGCTGGACCCTGGGCTTCAACGCGACCTTCAATGAGACAAAGATCTCCAGGCTTACCACCGACGACGAGCGCGCCGACTACTTCGGAATCACTACCGGCGGCATCGCCGGCGGTACAGGCAACATGGTCCAGATCCATCAGACCGGCCACGCCCCTAGCTCGTTCTTCGTCTATAAGCAGGTCTATGACACGGACGGCAAGCCGATCGAAGGCCTCTATGCCGACCTGAACAAGGACGGAAAGATCGACGACAACGACAAGTACTGCTTCCACAATGCCGCTCCGGACTGGACATTCGGCTTCAACACGCAGGTGGCGTACAAGCAGTGGACCCTCGCAATGAGCGCCCATTCAAATGTCGGCAACTATGTCTACAACAACATCGCCTCCAACGGCGACCTCCTGACCGACCTCTGGGCCAACAACTTCGTGAACAACCGTTATTCCACGGCGAAGGAGCACAACTTCTCGTCATACCCCCAGTATTGGTCCAATCTTTACGTCGAGAACGCATCCTTCCTGAAGATCGACAACATCACCCTCAGCCGCTCGTTCAACTTCGGCCAGAAGACTCCGATGTCGTTCAACGTCTTCGCGACCGTTCAGAACGTGGCCTGCTTCACCAAGTACGGTGGAATCGACCCTGAGATCTTCTCCGGTATCGACAACAACATGTATCCGAGGCCTCGTACCTACATCCTTGGTGTCAAGTTCAACTTCTAATGCGACATAGACAATGAAAAATATTATCAGATTTACAGCGGTCGCCCTCGCCGCGACAATGCTCGCCTCAGCGGCCACGTCCTGTGTAGGTGACCTTGACGTGAAGCCTATCGATCCTAACATCGAGCTTCCTGAGGACGTGCTCAACAGCCAGGAGGCTTTCACAGCCCTTCTCGCCAAGTGCTATCAGGGACTTTCCTGCTCCGCATCCTCCGGGCCGAGCAGCGATCCGGACATCGAAGGTGTGGACGGCGGCTATGGCCAGTACATGAGAGCGCTTTTCAATATGGAGGAACTCTCCACGGATGTGGCGACTTGCTGCTGGAACGATGGCGGCCTCTTTGACATTCACAATCTCAATTGGAACGCATCCAATGAGTTTATCCTTTCGATGTACTACCGTATCTTCTTCCAGATCAGTCTCTGCAACGAGTTCATACGCCGCTCCAACGCCAGCGACATCAGCGGTTACTCCCTGAAGAACGCCTACATCGCCGAGGCGAGAGCCCTCAGGCTCTTCAGCTACTATCATGCCATCGACTTGTTCGGCAACGTGCCTTTCGCGACAGAGCATCAGTCTGTGGGTTCAACCGGAGCCGAGCAGATCTCCCGCGCCGACCTCTTCGACTGGATGGAGAGCGAGTGCAACGACCTTCTTGGCGGCAGCGACCTCGCCGAGCCGGGTAAGAATGAATATGGCCGCTGCGACAAGGGTATGGTGCAGATGATTCTCGCCAAACTCTACCTCAACGCCGAGGTTTGGAAGGGTACAGCGATGTACGACAAGGCTGCCGCTGTCTGTGAGAAGATTATCAGTGAATATCCTCTCCACACCAAGAGCGCCGGCAAGTACAGCGCCTGGCAGGAGCTATTCATGGCAGACAACCACCTTTGGACAGCCAACACGACCTACAACGGTGACGAGATCATATTCGCCGTGGAGCAGGACGGAATCCTTGTTCAGTCCTACGGAGCCACTAACTATCTCGTCTTCGGCTGCACGGGTGGCAAGATGGACGCCGCTGCGATCGGTATCTCCACAGGTTGGGGCGGTCTTTCCCTGACAGGGGCTTTCACCAGCAAGTTCGAGGACGCTGACCTTCGCGCCACATTCTACAGGGGCGAGGAGTTCGATCAGTACATCGATGCCTTGCGCCGTGAGTCCGACAGCTGGTCTAACGGTTGGAAGTCAATGAAATTCCTGAATGTGAACCACGATGGCGGCAAGGCTCAGGCCGATGGCTTCGTGGACACTGACTGGCCTGTCTTCCGCGGTGCCGACGCCTATCTGATGTACGCCGAGTGCGCCGCCAGGGGAGCCGCCGACAAGACCAAGGGACAGCAGTACCTTGACGCTGTACGCGCGAGAGCGGGTGTGGGCAGCATCGCCCTCACTCTTGACAACATCATCGACGAGCGTGGCCGCGAGCTTTACTACGAGGGCTTCCGCCGTCAGGATCTGATCAGGTTCGGACTCTTCACTTCCGACAAGTACCTTTGGGAATTCAAGGGAGGCGTGCAGGCCGGAAAGGCTGTTGACGATCGTTTCAACCTGTATCCGATCATGTCCAGCGACCTCAACGCTAACGGTAATCTTAAGCAGAATCCTGGTTATTAACAGATTATGAAAAAGTTATTTTACACGATAATCGCATTTGCGGGAATCCTTGCGGCTTCCTGCTCGACGGATGAGGACAAGCTGGTCTTCGATCCATCATCCTCCGTGGCCCCGACTCTGGGAACCCTGGCCGGAACCACGCTCTCGTCCGACGGCGCTGACCTGACCTTCGAGTTCACACAGCCGAAGTACAATGTCGATGCCGGCGTGCTATACGCTCTCTACGCCTCTGATTCTCAGGATTTCGGGAAGCAGGAGAAACTCGCCGCCACCATCGGCGGCACGACCGTGACCGTCAAGCAGTCCGCCCTCAACTCGGTGATCCTGAATCTGGGCGGCGAGCCTGGCGCGGAGTTCACGGTCTACCTCAGGCTTGACTCATGGCTAGCGAACAACAAGAACATGGCTGTGGAGTCCTCGCTGGCCCGTTCCGGCGTGTTGTCCGCCACATTCGTTCCTTACAGCCAGCTGATCCTTGACAAGGATATCTATGATCACGTCTGGGTGATGGGCGACTACAGCGGATGGAGCCACGACAAGGCGCAGCTCCTCTACAATTACAGCAAGGACGGCAACATATTCACAGGTGTTGTTGACTTTGATGACAAGGCTGCGAGCGGCATCAAGTTCACCGGTGCGGCTTCTTGGGACGAGGCCACTGGCAACTGGGGAACGGCTAATCCTGACGATGCGTCCGAGGCTGCCTCTGTGACACTTCTCAATGGATCCAACGACAACATCTTGTGCTACGCCAAGCGTTTCTACAAGTTCACCCTTGACAAGAAAGCCCTCGTCCTGACCAAGGAGTGGGGCGCTGACAAGATCGGTATTGTGGGTACGATCAACAACTGGGCCGCTCCTGACGTGGAGATGACGTTCAACAAGGACTATCTCCGCTTCTGGGTTGACCTTGAGGTCACCGGCGACCAGGAGATCAAGTTCCGCGCCGACGAGGACTGGGTGTACAACTGGGGCGCCGACGCGAAGTTGGGCGGTGACAACATCAAGGTGGGTACCGGAAAGTACCGTGTCTATCTTGACCTTAACAAGGGTACCGTCGAGCTGAACGAGAAGATGTTCGGCAAGACCGAGCCGAGCGCAGGTGGTGACGAGCCTGAGCCAGGCAAGCCTGGCGCGTGGTCACTCATCGGTACCATCAACGGGGACAGCTGGTCGGCGGACGTTGACATGACCAACACCGAGGGTGACATCTGGATCGCCCGTAGCGTGAGACTCACCGCAAGCGACGAGTTCAAGATCCGCGCCGACCACGATTGGGCTGTGACGGTAGGAGGACCGGAGGAGAACTCCACAAGCACCATCGATCCGGCCAATGCCTACGGCGTGTTCAAGCCTGAGCTTGGCAAGGCGTTCGCCGCCGGTGACAAGAACATCCAGGTGGGGGCAGAGGGAGTCTACGACATCACCTACGACTATGCCGCCCAGACCATACTCATCGAAGAGCACAAGACCGCTTTCTCCCTCATCGGCGAGATCGGCGGAAGCTCTTGGAGCAAGGACTTCGTGATGACTCAGGACGGTGATGTCTGGACCAGCCCGGTAGTGAACATCACCGGAGGGTTCAAGATCCGTTATGACTACTCCTGGGAGGAAACCAACACCTACGGTGTGGCTGAAGGGACTACCGTTGAGATAGGTAAGGAATTCACTGTGGTTCAGCCGGGCGGAAACATCAAGGTTCCCGAGGCTGGTGACTACAAGGTGATCTTCAATGCGAAGACCCTCGCCGTGACCATCCAGAAGTAATATCCACTTTTTTCAGACGCACCCGATGGGAAAATATGCCCGGGTGCGTCTGATTTTTTTATTATATTCGTAGATTATGAGACGATCTTCTTTTCTCTTGAGGCTTATAGGCCTTGTTCTGGCCGCCGCGCTCCTTGCGGGGTGCGACAAGAAAGGCACGACTCCCGATCCGACTCCGACTCCGTGGCCGGAGACTCCGGAACGCACCGGCGAATCGGGAATATCCTACCAGATGCTGGTATATTCATTCGCCGACAGTGACGGCGACGGCTGCGGCGACTTCAAGGGAATCCAATCCAGACTTGACTATCTTAAGGAGATGGGAGTCCAGGCCATCTGGCTTTCTCCGATCCACCCGGCTTCATCCTATCACGGCTACGATGTCCTGGACTATTCCGGAGTCAATCCCGACTATGGCACCGAGGCCGACTTCAAATCCCTTCTGGACGCGGCACACGCCAAGGGGATCAAGATCTATCTTGACTATGTGCTGAACCACACATCCAAGGATCATCCGTGGTTCCTCGACGCGAAAAAAAGCGCGGGCAGTCAGCACCGCGACTATTATATCTTCTCCGACAACCCGCAGGCCGACATCCGCGACGGCAAGATTCCGATGATCGCCACCGAGGGCGCGCGCGGCTACGACTCCGGCCAGTGGTTCTCCGCCGTGACAGGCGTTGACGGCAAACTCAAGGTGAGGTTCACCCTTGCCCTGGACAACGCCGGCAAGCCTTCGACATTAAGGATGGACAAGGTTGACGAGGTGTCCAACACCGGCAGTCAGAACTCGGGGATATGGCTGTACTACGGCGATGACAACATGGCGCAGTTCTACAAGAGCGGGGCTAGGGAATGCACTCTGTCACTGGAGTTTGAATCCTCCTGGGGCGTGCTTGTGAGAACCAGCCGGACCCAATGGGACTCCCACAAGTACGGCGCTCCGTCCGGAAAGAACCAGCTTTCCTATGGCGTTCCGCTCGCGCTTTCGAACACCAACGCTCAGGACATCATTCTGCCTGGAATGACCACGACGATGTACCACTCGCATTTCATGACAGACTGGTTCGCCGACCTGAACTACGGCCCGGCGGCCACCTGCGAGCAGTCCGCAGCTTTCAAGTCCGTCTGCGAGTCCGCTGACAAGTGGATCAGGATGGGAGTGGACGGCTTCCGTCTGGACGCTGTCAAGCACATCTACCACAATGCCGATTCGGACGAGAACCCGACATTCCTGAAGAAGTTCTACGACCGCTGCAACTCCACCTACAAGTCCGCCGGCGGCAAGGGTGACTTCTACATGGTGGGCGAGCAGTTCAGTGACGCCTCCGAGGTCGCGCCGTACTACAAAGGCATTCCAGCCCTCTTTGAGTTCAGTTTCTGGTGGAGGCTGAAGGACTGCATCAACAACGGTGACGGAAGTTCCTTCGTCGGCACGATCCAGAACTATCAGAAACTCTACGCGGGCTACCGCTCCGACTACATCGAGGCCACTAAACTCTCCAACCACGACGAGGACAGGGCCGGGAACGATCTCGGAAAAAGTGTGGCCAAGATGAAACTCGCCGGCGTGGTTCTCCTTACGGCGGGCGGCCAGCCTTACATCTACCAGGGCGAGGAACTCGGCTACTGGGGGTCCAAGTCCAGCGGCGATGAATATGTCCGCACACCGATCATGTGGAACTCCGACGGTTCGTCGCTCGCCGACGGCAAGTTGAGCGGCAAGGTGGACAGGACGATGCTCTCCTCCGGAATCTCTGTCGAGAGCCAGGCGAAGGACGACGGTTCCATCCTCAATGTTTACCGCCGTTTCGGTGTGCTGAGGGATCAGTACAAGGCCTTGGCCAAGGGTTCGTTCGACTACTGTCCGGCTGCATCTTCTGTGGCTTTCGTCTCCGCATGGTACCGTGCCTATGATGGCCAGAAGGTCTTGGTTGTCCATAATTTCTCCGCTGGCAACGCCTCCGTCAACTTTACGTCCGACAAGCTGGACAACGCCGTCGCCACGAACGGAACCGTGAAGGTAAATGGCTCCAGGTTGACTCTGGGAGCATATTCATCAGTCGTTTTTCTGCAATAGTTAATTTGACATTATATGAGACGCACACTATTCATTCTGCTTGCCTCTCTTCTGGTGCTCTCCTGCGGGCGCGATCCCGGAGAGGCTGCCGTTGAGCGTGACTGGACCCGCGACGCCGTGGTCTATGAACTGAACACCCGTCAGGCGACCGCCGAAGGTACCTTCGCCGCGGCCCAGAGGAAACTTCCTGAACTTAAGGAACTTGGGGTGGACGTTGTCTGGCTGATGCCTGTCTATCCGATCGGCGAGAAAGGCCGCAAGGGAACTCTCGGCTCCTACTATGCCATCAAGGACTATTGCGACATCAACCCGGAGTTCGGCACCCTGGAGGATTTCGATGACTTTGTCGGCGTGGCCCACGACCTTGGCCTCAAGGTCATCATCGACTGGGTGGCCAACCACACCTCTCCGGATCATCCGTGGGTGACGGGGAAACCTGCCGACTGGTACGTCCGCGACGCGGAGGGCAACACGATTGTCGAATATGACTGGACGGACATCGCCAAGCTCAACTACGAGTCCAAGGAGATGCGGGCCGAGATGGAGAAGAGCATGCGTTTCTGGCTTGACAGGGGGATCGACGGCTTCCGCTGCGACGTGGCCTATCAGGTGCCGCAGGATTTCTGGGCTGATGTGTTCTCGAAGTTCAGGTCTGAATATTCCCGCAGACTCTACTTCCTCGCCGAGGGGGAGGAGCCTTGGTTGCACGAGGCCGGCTTCGACGCCACCTACGCCTGGAAACTGCACCATCTGCTGAACGACATCACGCAGGGGAAGGCCGGAGCCGACAGCCTTGTCCGCTATGTGGAATGGAATGCCACTGCCTATCCATCCGGCAGCCATAGGCTTACGTTCGTCACTAACCATGACGAGAACTCTTGGTCCGGCACTGAATATGAAAGGATGGGCGACGCTTGGAAGGCGATGGCTGTCCTCTGCTGGACACTTCCGAACTCCCAGCCGCTGATCTACACCGGTCAGGAGGTCGGCTACAACCACCGTTTCGAGTTCTTCGAGAAGGATCCGATGCCGGACTGGCACCACAACGCCACCACGGATTTCTACACTTATCTCAATGAGGTGAAGCACGCTCATCCGGCTCTGGATTCTGACAATCCGTCCTTCGAGGTGCTTTCCTGCACCGATTCCGCTCTGGTCTTCAAGCGCGCTTTGGACCAGGACAGCGTGATCGTCAGCGTTCAGTTGCAGGCTCCGTGGGACTGGAGTATAACTGTCCCGGAGTCAAGGGTTTCGCACGTGGAGCCGCCGAGCTGGTGGGTGGGCATGAAGACCCCTCTCCAGCTGATGATCCACGGCGATGGCATCGCCGGCTATGATGTCAGGATCGAGGGTGAAGGTGTCGGCGTCAAGGAGATTCATAAGGCGGACAGCCCTGACTATCTTTTTGTTGACGTGGCCGTAAGCTCATCGGCTAAGCCCGGTGAGTACGGCATCATATTCACGAAGGATGGCAGTTCCTTCCGCTATCCGTACCGGATCGCCGCGAGGGAGGAAGGTTCCGCCGAGCGTGGCAGTTTCACAACTTCGGATCTTATCTATCTGATCTGCCCCGACCGTTTCGCCAACGCCGACAAGGGAAATGACAACACCGATGACACCGCCGAGAAGGCTGACCGCAGCGAGCCGTTTGGCCGCCATGGTGGTGATCTTCAAGGCATTATCGATCACTTGGACTACATCGCCGACCTTGGTGCCACCGCCGTCTGGTGTACTCCGCTTCTGGTGGACGACCAGTCCGAGGGGTCTTACCACGGCTATGCCTGTGGCGACTACTACCGCATCGACCCACGTTTCGGCAGCAATTCCCAGTACCGGGAATATGTCGCCAAAGCCCACGAGAAGGGTCTGAAAGTGATAATGGACATCGTGACCAACCACTGTGGCACCGGCCACTGGTGGATGAATAATCTTCCGTTCAAGGACTGGATCCATCAGTTTCCTGAATATACCGGCTCGAACATCGCCTTTTCAACGGCGATGGATCCGAACGCGTCGCAGTACGATGCGAATTTACAGGTCAGCGGCTGGTTCGTGCCTTCGATGCCGGACATGAATCTCGACAATCCGTTCATGCTGAAATATTTCCAGCAATGGGCGATCTGGTGGACCGAGTTCTCCGGCCAGGACGGCCTGCGTGTGGACACCTACCCGTACAACGAGAAAGTCCCTATGAGCAAGTGGTGCGAGGCCGTGATGAATGAATATCCAAACTTCAACATCGTGGGTGAGTGCTGGGACTCCAACATCGACCAGCTTGCCTACTGGCAGGGCGGCAACGCCAACCGTGACGGTTTCGACTCCCACTTGCCTTCGATTATGGATTTCCCTCTCCAGGAGGCGATCAACGCCGCTCTTTGCGAGGACGAGCCGCAGTGGGGACAGGGAATGGTCCGGGTGTATTCCGCCCTCTCCCATGACGCCACCTATAATGATGTGTCCAAGATGCTGATATTCCTCTCCAACCACGACCATTATCGTGTCGCCGACGCCTGGAGGCAGAACCCCGACAAGATGAAGATCGCCTACACCCTCCTTGCCACCGTCCGTGGAATCCCTCAGATTTTCTACGGTGACGAGATGGGATTCGCCACCGGCAAGACTTACAAGAGCGACGGCGAGCTGAGGATGGACTTCCCAGGCGGATGGGAAGGCGACAAGGTTGATCTGTTCACCGAGGAAGGCCGTGCCTCCGCCACCGTCACAGTCGGTGGAAAAACAATCCCGCAGGGACAACTCGCTGAGCTTCACGACTATGCCAAGACCCTCTTCCAGTGGAGAAAGACCAAGGACGTGATCCACACCGGCCGCACGATGCACTTCCTCGGCCGTGACAACACCTACGCCTTCTTCCGCTACAACGACACCGACAAGGTCTTCGTGTACGTGAACAATTCCCCGGAGCCGAAAACCATCCCGTGGTCAAATTACGCCGAGATAGCCTCAGACCTGAAGACCGGCCGCAACGTCCTGACCGGAGAGCCAGTCCTGATCTCCGACTCCACCGTCGTCCCACCTTCCACCGCCCTTGTTGTGGAATATTCATTGAAGTAAGCGTTAAAAATAAGCCGCTAATCTATTAAGAATTGCTAAATTTGTTAATTAAAGAATATTTTTGAATTTTATGCGTCAATCCTTTTATGCGTCAATCCTTTTATGCGTCAATCCTTTTATGCATAACCATCTCGGCGCACGCATATTCGGGAAGTGAAACGACCTTTGGTGAGCGTCCCGGACTGTCCTCCGAACGCTCATATTCAGAGGTCAGAATAAGTGCTGACACCACAAAGACTCTCACGGGAGTGATTCAGGAGGAAAGTGGCACTCCAGTACCATTCGCATTTGTGGCGATATATTCAAAGAAAGATTCCACGCTTGTCGCCGGTGAAATGAGTGACGAGCGTGGAAAGTTTTCCATTCAGTTCTCTTGCGAGGAGGATTTTGTCCGAATCAGTTGCATAGGGTACAAAACCGTTGAGATGCCTGTGACGGCGTTGGATCTGGGGACAATCTATATGGAGACTGACGCGAGTATGCTGGATGACGCCACAGTTGTAGCGCGGCGCAAATACATTTCGAGGGAAGAAGGCGGACTTACGCTGAATGTTCAGAGTTCCAGTCTGAAAAACGTTGGAAAGGCCGCTGACGTGATCAAGTATATTCCCGGAATGCTCTATGCCAACGGCAAGTACGAGGTTTTCGGGAAAGGTGAGCCCGTCATTTATATTGACGGCAGAAAGATGGTGAACGCTTCCGAACTGTCGCTCCTTCCCTCCGCCAATGTGAAGTCCGTGAGGCTCATAACCAACCCTGGGGCTGAATATGACGCCGGCACGAGGAGTGTCATAGCCATCACAACCATTCGCCATAGGTTCGACGGCCTTTCCGGCATAGTCGGCGCGGAACTTTCACGGCATAAGAATTGGTCTGGCAATGAGGATGTGAACCTTAATATTCACAAAGGGGCTGCGGATGTTTTCCTTGCGTACCTGCGTGACAACACAAGAAGCGACATCCGCTACGACCTCGACCAGACCAATTACGAGCAGGACACATTCCACGAGATTTCGGTGTCTGAATATTCAGACCGCTCACGCTCACATGATTACAGCCTTGGGATGAACTATGCGCTGAATAAGAACCATTCTGTCGGAGGTAAATATATGGGGACCATCTCCGATTACAAGCTGCTCGATTCTCCTTACGACTATATGCAGGTATATCGGAACGGGGAACTTTTGACTTCAACGGACAACAAGACGGATGAGTCGGAAAAGGAAAGGTTCCACAACGCCAATGTTTATTATGTCGGTGCGCTGTCTGATAAACTGCAACTTAATGTGGATGCCGATTATGTATATTCCCGGTTGAATCATTGGCAGCTGGTGACTGAGACAAGCCGGATTGATGCGGCGCAGGAAATTACCCATATTCAGAATGATCAAAGAAACCGTGCGGCCGCTTTCAAAGGCGTGCTCGCTTGGACGGTCAACGAAAGCAGCGGGTTTGACTTCGGAACGGATTTCAGCAAGATCAGTTCCTGGGGTACATCCGTCAATGAAGAAGGCAAGATTGCCGATGACAGGTTCAAGAACAATGAGACCAAGTATGCAGGGTTTGTCTCCTACCGTTTGTCTTCTGAAAAGTTGAGAGGGTGCCTTGGGCTTCGCTATGAATATGTCCACGCCATCAATACGGATCAAGGTGAAGTGAAGAACAAGACTGACTATTCGGACATTCTGCCTTCATTGTCGCTTTCTTCGTCTCTCGGGAAAGTGGATCTGAACCTTGATTTCAGCAGCAGGGTCAACCGTCCTTCGTTCCGTCAGTTGAACAATAGCGTCAGCTACAACAACCAGTACCATTATGAACAGGGTAACATTTACCTGAAGCCACAATATGTCTATGATACGGAGTTCAGTCTGGATTACGGCATTTTAGACTTCAAAGTTGATTATCAGTACATCAAGGATTATATTCATCCTACGGTTGTGGCGATCGAAGGCAAGCCCGGAACGGTAGCCTGGATGTCAACCAACGCAGACAGATTCCAGCAGTTAGGGGCTCAATGTGTTGTGGCTCCGGTCGTTGGCTGTTGGAGACCGACTTTGACGGCGGGAGTGTACAAGCCTTATTTTACTCTTGAATATAACGGCTCAAAGACGAACTATAATCATCCCTATGGTCTCTTGGCCTTCCAGAATGCTGTTGAGCTGAAAGGCGACTGGCTTTTCCGAGGCGATTTCTACTGGAACATCAAAGGGCATCACGGCATCTATGACCAGAACAGTCATGCGTCTTTCAACGTGATGGTTCAGAAGCAATTGCTCAAGAAGAGGCTTACAGTGACGCTGAAGGCTGAGGACTTGTTTGACTGGTCAAGGTTGAGTGACGTGAAGAGAGTCAAATTCGTGGTGCAGAACCGAAAGGTGAACAGCTTCAACCGCTGCGTCATCGCCTCCATCACCTACAACTTCAACAGTTTCAAGGACAAGTACAATGGCAGCGGCTCCGCGGACGACGAGATCAACCGCTTTTAGATGTGAATGGAAAATGGTAAAAATTGTATCTTTGTGCCTGACTAATCAGAATATTCTTAGATGGGGAAGACATTGCATAGTTTGAAAGATCTTAAAGGGTTGATTCCAAAGGAAGAACTGGTAAAGAAGACTTCGGTGCCGGTCAAAGGGCATGAAAGGCAGACCACACCTGCTCGTGTGGACGAAGAGCCTAAGGTTGGAGACATGGTTGTGCTGATGGAGTCCGATGAGCATGGGAGAATACAGAGAGTTGACGGGAAAACATATTCCATTAAATTGGACAACGGACTTGCCGTGAGTCTTGGCAAATGGGATTTTGCTGTGACGGATGACAAAGAGGAGGAAAGGCTTCGCAACTCTATTTTCGCGAGACGAAGGCCTGTCTCGCAGGATGAACCGTCTCGGTCACGCTACACGGACTACGGAGAGATCACGGTCGATCTTCATCTTGAGGCGTTGGCCGGAGGTCGTTCGATTCAATCGGGGCAAGCACTTCAGTTCCAGATGGATGCCTTTAAATCCGAACTTAAGAAATGCCTTCCGCATCGTGGAATGCGTGTCCGCTTCATCACCGGTGTCGGTGATTATGTCCTGACCAACGCCATCCGCAAGGAACTGGACGAGGTCTATTCCCTTCGCTGTACCTACACTGTCGGCACACTCGGTGTGACCATTGTCACTGTCCGGTAATGTGACTATTCCCAGACCACAGAAAACTGCCCTTAGATTTTCAAAATGATATCAAAATCTTCTCAGTTGAGTAGACTGAATAAAGGAAACATGGGTTATTTGGCGTAGTAACCACCGGTTCTCTTTGATCCCTTATGCACAATTAATTTCTTATCTATCAGAACCAGTAAATGGCGACCGATTGTTGCATCGCCTTTGCCGGTGGCCGTGACTATATCTTTCCTCTGGATACCTGGGGTCGCCTTGATAATGTCCAAAGTCGCCTGCACGGATGGGTTTAATCGCTCATTTAATCGCTCATTTAATCGCTCATTTTGTGAGCTATTATCTTGGCTGGTCAAATATGGTCCCAGCGGATTCTTGAATCGTATGGTGAGGCTGACAAAGTTGGTCACAAAAGCGTACTCTGGCTCGGGGAGACCAGCCTCCTTGCAATAGGTAAATATGTTGAGAATACCTCGCCCCCATCCTTCAGCCACACCGCCTTTGAACAGTGCTCCTGCAATTTTCTCATTGATGGGTTCGGAATGAGGATGGCGCCGAAACTCCTCAGGTGAGGTGCCCATGGGAAATGCACCTGGATTCATGAACTCAATGCGGTCATCGAAGATGGCCACGCTTGGGGTTCTTGCCTCGGACCACCATGTGCGGTGCGTTAGCAGGTTCAGACTGGCCTCCCTTATCACCTTGGTTGGAACTGTCAGCATGTTCTTGCTGTCAAAATCGTCCTGGTCGCCAGACATGAACATGTGCTTGCGGCAGAAGTCTTCAATTGCTCGTAGTTGTTTGAAAAGATTCGCTTCCACAACGGTCTGATCGCGAAATTTATCCATGATGACACCCTCGAATCTGGCCATGCGGACTTTGCAGTGGTCGAAAAATCGTGATGGATTTTTCCCAAAGAGAGCAATAGCTCCGTTGGTCACAGTGTCTCCCTGCAGGAGTACCTTGAACGGACGCAGACGGTCAAGAGTGTTTTTAGCGGCCCTGGCATCAGCGGGAATCCTTCCTTTTGATATGCCCTCCTCAATGGCGGCCTTAAGTGTTTGGGTGTCAATGTCCCTTATGGTCGCATCCGTGCAAGGAGCCATCTCCCAACTGAATTTTTTAGGGTCACTAAGCCGGATGCGTTCGTCAAACATTTCACGAGGCATCGGCTTCGTTGTATTTTCGACTTTATAGTATGGGCGGCCATCGTATGTGTATGGGACAGAAAAAGGAGTCGGACCCGGAAACCAAATAGCAATAACATAGTGATCTGGCTTTCCAGGCACGTCAATGTATTGTGCTGCCAGATCAATTGCTGGAGAGAACTTGTACATTTCCCAAGCAATCTCCTGTCTGGTCTTATCTACCACCTGCTGTCCGAGAATCTTCATCGAAGTAGGGTGAATGCCAAAGAATATCCATCCGCCCTCAGTGTTGAGGAACGCACAGCCAGACTGCATCCCGGCAATAAGTTCTCCAGTAGTCTTCTTGACTTCCAAGACGCGGCTTTCATCGCGATGGATGATAGTGTCTATATCGTTTATTGTCAACTCTTTCATTGCGGCAATTTGTTCTGTCACAAATTTAACGATTTTCTGAGATTATCGCGATAAGGTGGTCAATAAATAAAGTATCGAATTCATTTCTCCAAGCCCTCTGGCAGGCGGTTACGGAGAGATACTCTTTTTCCAGACCGCTTTGGATGAGAGTGGCTTCAAGTGAGCTGTCGGCCTTGACCAGACTCTTGATCTTGAAGTACATTTCGATGAACCGCCCTCTGTACGGAGAGCAAAGCAGGTAGCCGTCATTGGTGTCGGCCCAGCGGAGGTCACTTCCTGAGGTGCAGACACTTGCGGCGTTGATGTGGTTCTTTAACGCCATGAAACTCAGGCCGGATTCCAAGAGGAAATCCCCGTACCTTTCGAATTCAAGACTTAGGTTGATCGTGCAGGACGCTTCTTTTCTGTCACCGTAATGTCTGCGTAACGTCTCCTCAAGTCTTTGGATCCTGTCAAGATAGTACCTTGACATCTCTTTCACCAGATCAAGATTCATTCTGACTTTTCCATGGTCGGTACAGGCCACCATTTCACAATTACAATTTCTCATAATCAATGAATTATTTCAAAGAACGTTTCGGCTGCGCCCTAAGGGCATTCCAACCGGAACAAAATCACCGGCGACCGGATCCTCTCGTCCGGGTACAATACACCCGTTGAGGGACCTTCGTCCGGATTGTGAAATGGAATTATTAAAAAGAAAGAATATGTCAGCTCATAGATGCTGTCGCTTTTACAATGCAAAATAAGGAATAATCTTTTGAATATGCAAATGTGGACGGTGGCCATTAAACCAGCCATTCTGTCACTTCTGCAGGCTCGGTGACCACATGGCTCCGGTCACTGAGCCTGTCGAAGTGACTTGGGAAAAGTGTAAAGTTTTTTTACAGTGAGTGTAAAGAAATTTTACACTTTTTGATTTTCTTGATTTGGTTAATGTGTTGAACGACAAAAGTTTACTTGTTTTCGCACAGAAGTGGTTCGCTGATTTTAATGTTCGTGAAAATTACGTTTTTTAGCGTGATCCGCACGAAGATAAGGCTGAAGGTTCCCGATGGGAATGACAAAGTATAGAAAAAATAATAAGTAAGCGTTAAAAAATAAGTTGGTAAAGATTCGGCAGTATTTTCGAGGATAGATGTCTTTTTGAGGAAGGAGTGTGCCGGTGGCACATGACTGATGAGGAAAGACATATAGACCGAAAAGACAAACAAAGATTACCAAGTTATTTTTTAAGGATTACTAAATAACAATTGAGATGGGCATATTCAGAAAAAGAAAATTGGGGACACCGCTTTCGGGGGTGCTGAACATTCTGGGGATGACGGTGGCGTTCGCGGCGCTGTACATCATTCTGGTGCAGGTGCATCACGATCTTACCTATAATAAAGAGGTGAAGGATGCGGATCGGATCTATTGCGTGTCGCTGCCGGACTGGTACACTGAAGGAAAGTATATGGTCTGGCTGAACAGGCCGCCGTTCGAGCGGATGATCTCTTCCATTCCGGAGATCGAGGCGGGAGGCACGGGCTATCTGTTCGGGCAGCCGATAGAGACCATTGTCGGGGACGGCAAGAATCCTACACTTTCCGACCCAAGTGTCTCCATCAGGATGTCTTCGATGAACAAAGGCACGCTGGATGTCTTCGGATTCGAACTCACCGAGGGCTCGTGGGATAACTATGTAGGGGTCTGGGACTATGCCTTCAGCGAGTCCGCCGCGAGGAAGTACGGAGTGGGAGTCGGTGGTCATGTGATGATAAGAAACTGGCAGTCGGGAACTTATCACGACGCCAACATCGTCGCCATCTACAAGGACATGCCGATGAACTCCGACTTGTCCGATTTCGAGGCCATCTGCCCGATCGGAGACCAAGCCATTGACAGCTGGAGCGAGTGGAGTTATCCTTACTTCTTCAAGGCAAAGGAAGGCGTTTCAAAAGATGAACTGGAAGCCGCTGCCCGCAAGGTTATGGAGGACATCATCGGAGGCGACTCCGATGCCAGCGATGAGAGCAGGGCTGAAGCCATCAAACGGACCAGAGTCCACCTTATCCCTTTGACGGAGACCTACTTCGACCAGACGATCGCCAACACTGACGGAGCCAGGGGCAACAAAACGACGACTTACACCCTGCTTGCCATCGCGTTGCTGGTCATCATCATCGCGTTCATCAATTTCGTGAACTTCTTTTTCGCCCTTGTTCCTGTGCGCGTGCATTCGGTCAACACCAGAAAGGTTCTCGGAGCGTCAAGGGCAAGCCTTGTCATGGATTGCGTGATGGAGGCTGTCTCGCTGATAGCCATCTCATTGGCTCTGGCCGCCGCTGTCGTGATGCTGTTCCAGACCTCCACGGCGGCGAACCTCATCACCTGCTCAACGGCGTTCGGAACGAATATGTCCGTGGGTATATTCACAATCATTCTGGGACTTTCCTTCGCCGTCGCGGCGAGTCTTTATCCTGCTTTCTACATCACGTCCTTCTCGCCGGCGCTTGCCCTCAAGGGATCGTTCGTGTCAAGCGCCAAGGGTCGTGTGTTCAGGTACTTGCTTGTCGGCTTGCAGTTCCTGATCTCCATCTCGCTGATCATCTGCGCCACGTTCGTGGGACTTCAGCGAAAGTACATGCTCAGCCACGACATGGGTTTTGACCGTGAGGAACTCATCACGGCCAACGTGAACCGTACTGTCGCGAAGTCCGCCGAGGCTCTGAGCTCCAAATTGAGGGAAGATCCTCAGATCAAGGACATTACCTGGGCTGATGGAGACCTTGTACAGCCGAGCCGTATGGGCTGGGGTAGAATGTACAAGGGCGAACAGATCAGCTTCCAGTGCTATCCTGTCGCCTGGAACTTCCTGCGGTTTATGGGCATTCCGGTTGTCGAGGGCCGGGACTTCACCCAGGCCGACGAGCAGAGCGAGAACGGCGTGTTCATATTCAATGAGGCAGCGAAGAACAAGTTCGGCTTCACCTTGAATGAAAAAATGCCGGGACACATGGATGAAGGTGACGCCGAGGTCGTCGGTTTCTGCCGTGATTTCAATTTCACCTCATTGAAGAACGATGTGTCACCTTTGGCTCTGTACATCTTCGGAAAACATCCTTGGAGACCGCTTTCGACGCTTCTTGTGCGCACCGAGAAGAATGCTGACATCCCTGCCATTATGAAGAAAATCGCCACAACGGTTTCCGAGATAGACCCGACCGTCAATCCGGATGACGTTGATGTCCAGCTCTTTGACAAGAAACTTCAGGGGCAGTACCAGACCGAGGCCAACTTCTCACGCCTCATCACCCTCTTCACCCTGCTCGCGATCATCATCTCGCTGATGGGAGTCTTCGGGCTCGTGATGTTCGAGACCGAGTACCGCCGCAAGGAAATCGGTGTAAGGCGCGTCAACGGGGCCACGATAGGGGAGATCCTGAAGATGTTCAACATCGAGTTCGCGAGGATCGTGCTGGTCTGCTTCGTCATCGCCACGCCTCTGTCCTGGTTGATAGTCAACCGCTACCTTTCCGGATTCGCCTACAGGGTGCCGATCTACATCTGGGTGTTCGCCGCCGCCCTTGTCGCTGTCCTCGCGATCACAGCTCTGGTCGTCACGGGACGATGCTACCGGGCCGCCACCGAGAACCCGAGCGTCACCCTGAAGAAGGAATAGTCTAAGGCTGCGTACGGGCCGGATGACCTTCGTCAAAAATAAATGTTGAAAAATCAATCTGTTAGTGAGACTTTTTTCAATGAATATGAGAGAACGGCTCGCTATTTGCGAGTCGTTCCCTTTTGTGAACCTATGTGAATATGTCCGGTTTGCGATCAGACATATTCACAGATTTTAACCACATGATTTATGAAACGTTTATCGATTCTTACCGCCATCATTCTGGCCGCAGCGGCCTTGATGGCATCGTTCCAGAACTGCTATGCCTGCACGGGCATCACCCTCAAAGCCAAGGACGGAAGCACCGTGGTGGCGCGCACGATCGAGTGGGCCGCCTCGGACAATGACTGCCGCTGGGTTGTAGTGCCACGCGGCCACACCTGGAAATCATTCATCCCCGGCGGCGGGACCGGCAGAAGTTTTACCAATGAATATGGCTACGTGGGTGTCGCGGTGGTCCAGGACGAGCTGATGATGGAGGGCATGAACGAGAAAGGACTCTCCGCCGGCCTTTTCTATTTCCCGGACTATGGAAGGTATGAGGAATATTCAGAAGCTAATTATGAGACGAATATCTCTGATTTCCAACTGGTTTCCTATATCCTTGGACGTTGCGCCACAGTCGATGAGGTCAAGGCCGAGATCGCTAAGGTGCATATTCACGGATTTGATCCTCGCTCTTCGACCGTGCATTGGAGGTTCGCCGAGCCCTCCGGCCGCCAGATCGTGCTGGAGATCATTGACGGGAAGTGCGTTTTCTATGAGAACACCCTCGGCGTGCTGACCAACTCGCCTTCGTTCGACTGGCAGCTCACCAATCTCAACAACTATGTCAACCTCCTTCCTGGACGCACTGAGCCTCACACGCTTGGGAACATGTCCCTGTCTTCTTTTGGCGGAGGGAGCGGCATGCTTGGACTGCCTGGAGACTTCACCCCGCCTTCAAGGTTTGTACGCGCGGCCTTCTTCCAGAACACCGCACCGCAGAAGCCGGACGCCGAGGGATCCGTGTTCACAGCCTTCCATATTCTTGGATCGATGGAGATTCCGATCGGAGCTCAGTTCGCGCCGGGACAGGAGCCGGCTGACATTCCGAGTGCGACACAGTGCACTTGTGTCACTGACATGTCAGGTCTGCGCTTCTACTACCGCTCGATGTACGACGGAGGTATCAGATGCATTGATCTTAAGGAGATTGACTTTAAGAAAGTCGGCTTAAGGTCCGAACCGCTGATCCCTTCCAAGCAGGAATTCGTACATTATATCAAATTTTAATTATTAAAATTGCGAATATGCCATTTCGGGCATGCTTTTCGCATTTGTAATATTCGTTTGTGGAATTTAAATATTCATTGATACTATGATTTCAGAGAAACTTGTTAAGGCTTTCAACGATCAGATCGTCGCTGAGCTTTGGTCTTCAAATCTTTATCTTCAGATGGCCTTCTACCTCAAGAAGGAAGGATGGAACGGTGCCGCGAACTGGATGCTCAGGCAGTCCGGGGAGGAGAAGGAACATGCCCTCAAACTTGCTGACTACGCCATCAAGCGCGGCGGTGAGGTCAAGGTAGGAATGATTGATGTCGTTCCTGACGGCTGGGGCTCGCTCCTGGATGTCTTTCAGAATGTCTACGAGCATGAGTGCCATGTCTCAGGTCTCGTCAATGACCTTGTTGATCTGGCTTCCGCCGAGAGGGACAAGGCTACACAGGACTTCCTTTGGGGATTTGTCCGTGAGCAGGTCGAGGAGGAGGATTCCGCTCTGACGATTGTCGAGAGGCTCAAGAGAGCCGGCGAGGCCGGAGCGTTCTTCGTTGACGCCGAACTTGCGAAGAGATAGTCTCTTACGATGAAAACTTCAGAAAGGGGTTGGCCGGGGATTCCGGCCAATCCCTTTTTCACACCACCTCGGTTGTCATGTAGCTTCGGCTGACTCCGGTCACTTCGGCTGGCTCGGTGACTTTGACTGAGTCGCTAACTGGATTTGGTTGGAATCTCGTTGGTCGCTGATCCTGTCAAAGCGCCTGTCCTGCGAAGAGTAGTCTGTTATAAAAGTCTGTTATAAATTTTGCTTTTTTGGGCTTTATTAGATAACTTTGCGAACTCGTAAAATGTTACAATAACGAAATAAATAATATTTATGTCACGTTTTCTTGATCCTCCGAAGGAGGGCAAACGTTTGTCCGAGGACAAGGTGGACAAAACCTACAAGGCAATGCGCACCAAGGTCTTTCTGGGTGCGTTTTTCGGCTATGCCGCTTACTATCTGGTACGTAAGAACCTCTCTCTCGCCGCTCCTGACATGATCCATGACGGGATTATAGACGCTGGCAAGGCCGGACTTGCGATGTCCGCGGTCTCCATCGCCTATGCCTTTTCAAAATTCATCATGGGCAGTGTCTCCGACAGGTCTGACGCGAGGAAGTTCCTCTGTGTGGGTTTGGTGCTATCTGCCCTCACGATGATTCTCACAGGCGTGATTCCGTTTGGGGCGAACACGGCTGTCAACACCGCCATCATATTCACACTCATGCTGGTTGTCGGTTGGCTGAGTGGTTTCGGTTGGCCTCCTTGCGGCAGGATCATGGCGCACTGGTTCAGCCAGAACGAACGAAGCTTCAAGATGAGCGTGTGGAATGTATCGCACACCATCGGCAGCTTCTCGCTTGGTTTCCTCGCCATCGCTGGTGTGATGCTTTTCGACGCTTTCGGTGTGGCGCAGAGCTGGAGGGGAGACTTCATATTCCCGGCTGTCGTGGCTCTTCTTATCGCTGTCTTCTGTTGGTGGGCTATCCGTGACACGCCGGAGTCCTGCGGTCTTCCTTCAGTCCAGGACTGGAGAAAGGACTGGTCAGGAATCAAGTCCAAAGGCTCAGCTGACGAGAAGCTTCCGTTCAAGACCTTGTTCGTGGACTATGTGTTCAAGAACAAGCTCCTGTGGATCGTGGCCATCTCCAACGTGGCCGTTTATATGGTCCGTTACGGCATCGGTGACTGGGCTCCGACCTATCTTCAGGAAAAGTCCATAATGACCGCAGCCGAGAGCAAGATCGCTTTCTCCGTGCACAACATCGTCGGCGCCGTCGGCACACTTGCCTGCGGCTGGGCCACGTCCAAGATATTCAAAGGCCGCTGCGCTCCGATGAACGTGATCTGTATGTTCTTCTGCCTGCTCGGTGTCCTGCTCTATTGGATGGTAGGCTCGGGCATGATCGCCGCTTCTCCGGCTTTGCAGAAGACCCTGATCTACATCGCTTTGTGTCTGATAGGCTTCTTCATCTACGGCCCTGTGGCCCTCACCGGAGTGCAGGCCCTGAACCTTGTGCCTAAGAACGCCGCCGGAACCGCCGCCGGATTCGTGGGTCTGTTCGGCTACCTTCTTGGTGACGCCGTCTGCTCCAAGATCCTTGTGGGCGGCATCGCTGTCGGCAGCTCATGGGACACCGCCATGCTCTCTGTCGCAGTAGGCGCCCTCATCGGAGTCTTCCTCTGCGCGCTGCTGATCAGAAGCGAGAGGAATCTGGCGAAATCCAACGCTTAGGGTTTTGCTAAACTTGATGTTTAACAAAGTAATCCTTTAAAGGATTACCAACTTGTTCTTACTAAACTCAAATAATCATATTCAGAAATGAGAAAAAACTTCTGTTTCAAATCATTGGTTTTCATCGTACTGGCTCTGACTGGCCTTATGGTGTTTGTTCGGTGCGAAAAGTCCGGCGGCGGTGATGACGGTACTGTTGATGTCTCTGAGGTGCTCTTCTCGCTGCCTTCGCAGATTGAAGCTGAACCGGCCGGATTGGTAAAATTTCGTGTTCTTCAGGAGAAGGCGCCGCTTCAGACCGACGAGTTTCTGTTCGGCACTCTTGTCTGCAAGATTGAGAGCGTCTCCGCCAAGGAGTTCAATGTCAGGCTGCCACTCAATCTCACGAACGGAAAGTACGAGGTCCTGATCCGCAGGGGACAGAAGAAAAAGTCCTTCGGCGAGACGAACCTGACGATCAAGTCCGGCTTCACTCCCGACAAGGGGACTACCGTCTGGGGAAGGATCCTATGTGACGGTTCCGGCGTTCCTGGAGTTGTTGTCACCGATGGAGTCTTGGTTACCAAGACAAATGACGAGGGGATATACCAACTTAAATCCGCCAAGAAATGGGGCTATGTATCCATCTCTGTGCCAAGCGGCTACGAGGTGCCGTCAAAGGGAGTTCTTCCGATGTTTTACTCCTTGCTGACGGAGAAGGCTACCGTGGTTGAGCAGAAGAATTTCTCTTTGGTGAAAGTCGAGGGTCAGGACAAGTACAAGATGTTCTTCTTCGGGGACATGCATCTTGCCAACCGCACCGGTGACCTGTCTCAGTTCAGGGTGTTCACCCGCGATCTGACCAAATACATGAACGCTCACTCTGGTGAGAAGATGTACGCAATGACGTTGGGAGACATGACATGGGACATTTACTGGTACGTCAATGATTTCAGTTTCAAGGAGTACCTGGAGGAAATCAACCAGGACATAAAGAGTCTTCAGATTTTCCACACCATGGGAAACCACGACAACGACTACAAGGCTTTCAGACCTGACGCAGACTTCAAGGCCGCGTCTGAATATGTCAGGAACGTGGCTCCGACCTACTATTCGTTCAACATCGGCAAGATCCACTATGTGGTTCTGGATGACATTGACTGCTCGAACTACGACGGCACGGAGCGCCGGAAATATTCAAGGAATCTGACGACCGGTCTGCTTGAGTGGCTTGCACGTGACTTGAGGTATGTGGACAAGTCCACGCCGTTGATCCTCACGACCCATGCCCAGATATTCAGTCCAAAAGCCGGTGATGACTACGAAGTCGTGACCTCCAACGCCGACAGGCTGTTTGACATCCTGAAGGGCTACAAGGCGCATCTTGTCTCTGGTCACACGCATGTGATCTATAACGTGAACCCGGAGGAGTCCGGCAAGCACGGCGCCACGGATTTCAGCGAGCACAACTCGGGTGCGATCTGCGCTTCGTGGTGGTGGTCGGGCAACCTGACTCCGGGTGTCTATGTAGGAACTGACGGATCACCCGCGGGCTACGGCATCTGGGACATCGACGGGACCGACATCAAGTGGAAATTCAAGGCGACCGCCTGGGACGAGGACTATCAGTTCAGAACCTACGATCTCAACCAAGTCTATTTCACTTATGAGAAGGATGTGCCTAAGATGCCTACCGACAACGTGGAGTTGACTGACAAGGGTTTCGGGAAATACGTCAAGGCGTACCCGGAGAACTCAGACAATGAGGTTCTCATCAACATCTGGAACTGGAATTCCAAATGGACTTTGAGCGTGACGGACGAGAACGGCAAAGAACTCACTTGGGAGAGGACCTCGGCCTATGATCCGCTCCACATAGCGGCTCTCTCCGCCAAGAGGTACAACAAAACCGGATTGAAATCCCGCCCAAACTTCACAACAGAATTGTGGCATCATTTCTTCAAGGTGACGGCACCGGACGCGGACACTGACCTGACAATCACTGTCACGGATGAGTTCGGCAATGTCTACACCGAGAAGATGGAGCGTCCGAAGGCTTTCAAGGTCGAGGATTTCAAGAAATGATCAAACATCAAGTTTAACACATACAAAAATCAATTTTCATCTTTATGAGAGTTATCAAATCACTTGCTGCCTCTTTGGCGCTGATGCTGTGCTGCCTCACGGCCGCCTTCGCACAGAACCAGAGAGAGGTGTCGGGAAAAGTTCTCGACGCCGCTCAGCAACCTCTTGTCGGGGTCGCGGTCATCGTTGACGGAACGAGCAACGGAACCATGACCTCCGAAAACGGTACTTTCTCATTGATGGTGCCAGCCGGGAATGTCACCCTTGAGGTGTCCTCCCTTGGCTATGCCACAAAGAAAGTGTCTGTCCCCGCTTCACAGGCATCTGTCACTATCGTCCTGGAGGAAGATAACATGATGCTGAACGAGACGGTTGTTGTCGGTTATGGTACACAGAAGAAAGTGAACCTTACCGGAGCCATATCAGTCGTTGGAGACAAGGAACTCAAGGACCGTTCGTCACACAACCTTGTGACAATGCTTCAGGGGTCTGTTCCGGGACTCAACATCACGACCCAGTCCGGTAATCCGGGCAGTACCGGAAAACTGAACATCCGCGGTTTCACTTCGGTCAACGAGGCCAGCCCTATCGTCCTTATCGACGGTGCCTTGGGCGACCTTGAGGATGTCAATCCGAATGATGTCGAGAGCATCTCCGTAATCAAGGATGCCGCCGCGGCGGCTGTCTACGGGGCCCGCGCCGCCTACGGTGTGATCCTCGTGACCACCAAGAAAGGTGACTCCGATGACGGCAAGGCCAAGATCCGTTACAGCGGACGTTTCGGTTGGGAGGAGCCTACAACCTCCACCGACTACGAGGACAGAGGCTACTGGTCGGTCTACACCCTTGACCTTTTCTGGAAGACACAGTCCGCCGGCACTCCTTACACTGGCTACACCCAGCACGACATGATGGAAATGCTTGCGCGTGTCAATGACAAGACCGAGAACCCTGACCGCCCGTGGGTCATCAAGGACATCCGCGGTGGCAAGGAACAGTGGGTCTACTACTGCAACACCGACTGGTACCACGAGATGTTCAGGGATGAGCATCCAGTCCAGCAGCACAGCATCTCGGTCAGTGGCGGCAGCAAGAACATCAAGTACTTCCTCTCAGGTGGTTACGACCGCCAGACCGGTATCATGAAGGCCACCGAGCCAGATGTGTTCCAGAAGTACAACATGCGCGCGAAGATCGACGCAAAGCTGAACAAGATCATGAGTCTGTCCAACAATATGTCATTCTATAGCTCCGACTATTCATGGATCGGAGTGGGTGACATTCAGGATGTGTTCAGGAATCTTCGTCACACCCCTGCGTCCTTCCCGCTTTTCAACCCTGACGGAACGGGACTTTACAACAACCCGCTTATCATCGGTGGTAACTACAACGTCGCCAACGGTCGTCAGATTGTCTTCGCGATGGGCAAGCACAAGAACTACGACAAGAAGTTCAACTTCGCCAACACCACGGAGCTTGTGATCCGTCCGGTCAAGCAGTTCAACCTCACAGCCAACTTCACCTACAGAAGGGTGAACCGCAACGGGATGGGCAGGACGGTGAACATTCCTTACGGCATCCGTCCGGGAGTCTTCGGAGCCTACACCACAGGAGCGGGCCTTAATGAGTTGGAGGAAAGGACGAGAAGATATGACTATTACACCGGCAACATCTTCGGAACTTATGAAGATTCCTTCAACAACGCCCACAATGTCAAGGTGATGTTCGGTTTCAATGCCGAAACTTACCATTACAAGAACGTGACCGCCAAGGGACAGAATATTTCCGATGAACTCCTGAATGACTTCAATCTGATTGTCCCGGATCCTTCTACCGGCGCCAAGATAACCAATTTGGAAGGCGGGCAGAGTGAGTATGCCCTCGCCGGTTTCTTTGGTCGTGTCAACTATGACTACAAAGGCAAGTACCTTGTCGAGGCATCCGGACGCTACGATGGATCATCCCGTTTCGCCAAGGGGCATCGCTGGGGACTGTTCCCTTCAGTGTCCGCTGGTTGGCGTATTTCTGAGGAGCCGTTCTTCGCCCCGGCCAAGAATCTTGTGAACAACCTCAAGCTCCGCGCTTCTTTCGGCTCGCTGGGTAATCAGAATGTCAAAGACTACATGTTCATGAGAACCATCTCCATCGATGATTTCAAGGCGTTCACATTCGGTGAGGGTTCCACGAACGCCCAGTATGCCGGAATCTCCGCCCCTAACTCGTCATCCCTGACTTGGGAGACCACTTATCAGTACAACCTTGGTCTTGACGCGTCGATGCTGAACGGAAGGCTTGACTTTACCGCAGAGGCCTACATCCGTGACACAAAGAACATGCTCATTCAGGGCAACGCCCTTCCAAGTGTCTATGGCGAAGACGCCCCTAAAGAGAACTCCGCGGATTTGAGGACGAAGGGTTACGAGATCTCCCTCGGATGGAGGGACAGCTTCGAGCTTCTCGGGAAGCCGTTCAACTACAGCATACGCGCTTCAGTGAGCGATTACACCTCCCACATCACAAGGTATGCCAACAATCCTGACAAACGACTCACTGACTACTATGTTGGCCAGAGGATCGGTGACATCTGGGGCTTTGTTGTGGACGGCCTGTTCGCTACCGATGAGGAAGCCAAGGACTATCAGGCAAACGTCTGCGACGCCCTCACTTATGTCGGCACCAACCGTATGCAGGGCGGATTCCTTGCCGGTGACCTCAGGTATGTCGATCTCGACAACAAACAGGAAGGAGAAGGCGGAATCAACAAGATCACCCTTGGCGACAACACCGCCGACAGCCCTGGCGACCGCAAGATTCTCGGCAACTCGCTTCCGAGCCTCCAGTACGGTATCAACCTTGGATTTGACTGGATGGGATTCGACTTTTCGACATTCCTTCAGGGTGTGGGCAACCACTACTGGTATCCTTCCGGCATGAACATAGCATTCTGGGGATCATATTCCTACGCCTACTACACGGCCTTCATGCCACGGGACTTCATCAAGACCGTCTGGTCCGAAGAGAATCCGGACACCTATTTCCCAAGGCCGCGTGTCTATTCATCGACCGGTGGAGAGCTCGCGCCGCCTAACAGCAGATACATCCAGAACGTGAGGTATCTCAGGCTGAAGAACCTCACGGTAGGCTACACCCTTCCGCAGAAGTGGACAAAGGCGATCTGCCTTGACAAGGTGCGTTTCTACTTCTCCGGCGAGAACCTGGCCTACTGGTCTCCGATCAAGAAGTACACCAAGTATCTGGATCCGGAGTCTGCGTATCGTCGTGTCACCAAAAAGAGTAATGACGGTCTGTATCAGAACTCCGACGCCAAGGACGCAGTCGCCTATCCGTGGCAGAAGACCATCATGTTCGGCATCGACATAACATTCTAATGATGGAGGACAGTGAAAATGAAAAGATATTTACTACCTATTTTGACAATCGTCCTTGGAGTCACCTCATGTGACAGCTTTTTGGATAAGTACCCTAAGGACAGGCTTGTTCCGGAGACATATTTCCGTAACGAGGAGGATTTGAAGTTGTTCTCCAACTCTTTCTATGACAACCTTCTGGATAAAACTCCTTACGACGAACAGTCAGACCTTGTGTTCCAGAAAGGAACGATTTCGGATGAACTTCTTGGCGGCACGGCCCGCGAGGTTCCAACAACGGCTTCCAAAGGAGGTTGGTCTTGGGGACAGCTCCGCAAGATCAACACCATGCTCGGCCACATGGACCAGTGTTCCGATCCGGACGCTGTCAAGAAATACACAGGTCTCGCTAAGTTCTTCCGCGCGAAGTTCTATTTCGAGAAGGTGAAGAGGTTCGGTGACGTTCCTTGGTACGACAAGGAACTCGGCTCGACTGACTCCACCCTGTTTAATCCGAGGGACTCAAGAGAACTCATCATGTCCCACATGATCGAGGACATCGATGAGGCGATCGAGTCTCTCCCTTCAGATGTCAGTGTCTATCGTGTGAACAAATGGGCCGCCTGCATGCTCAAGGCTCAGTTCTGCCTTTACGAAGGGACATTCAGAAAGTACCATGGCCTTTCATTCCAGGGTGGACGCTCCGCCGATGACTATCTTAAGTTGGCCTACGAGGCTGCCCAAAAGGTGATGGAGTCGGGAAAATATTCATTGGCCGCGAACTACCATGACCTTTTCATGGAGGTCGACGCCGACAAGAATGAGTACATCCTCGCCATAAAGATGGAGCAGTCCATCGGATGTACCCACAGCGCCACAGGCTATGTGCTCATGAACACAGGCGGCAACCCGGGCTTCTCCAAGAAGTTCGTGGATAGCTTCCTCATGAAAGATGGCTCGCGCTTCACCGACAAAGAGGGCTGGGAGACCATGCAGTTCGTGGATGAGATGAAGGATCGTGATCCTCGTCTTGGCATGATCATGAGGCTTCCGAGCCACGTCCGCACAAATTCCAAAAAGACCGTCTATGGCCCGGATCTGACAATGACCTCGACCGGCTACCAGCTTGAGAAGTTTGTCATGAGTCCTGAGTACGAGACTGCGGAACGCGCCGACATGTCATTCAACGACATGCCTGTGTACCGTCTCGCGGAGGCCTATCTCATCTATGCGGAGGCCAAGGCCGAGCTGAATATCCTTACCCAGGAGGATGTGGACAAGTCCATCAACAAACTTCGTGACAGGGTTGGAATGCCACATCTTCATCTTGCCGGTCTGACTGTGGATCCTTACCTTATTTCCGAGAAATACGGCTATCAGAACATCGCAAGGCTCAATCCCGCCAATCTCGCCCAGATTCTGGAGGTTCGTCGCGAGAGGACGATTGAACTCGTTCTGGAGGCGAGCCGTTGGGATGACATCGTAAGGTGGAAGGAAGGCCTTTGCTTCCCTCAACCTCTCTACGGAACGTATTTCCCTGGTGTCGGCCCTTACGACCTTACTGGTGACGGCAATCCGGACATCTATCTTTATGACACTCAGAATGTTGGCAGCAAGATAGAGAAAGAGTACAAAACGAAATACGGAGAAAAGTTCGTGTTCCTCCAGATCCAGGAGATCGAGATAGACGGGAACTATGTGCCGTACTCGAACGGTATCGTGCTGAGCGAGGGTCACAAGGGCTATGTTGACATGTACCGCACCAAGACTCGCACGTTCGATGAGAACCGCGACTATCTGTACCCTATTCCAAGAGGCGACAGGGATCTTAACAAGAACCTTGCGCAGAATCCTGGATGGGATGACGGCCTGAGTTCCTCCGACGGGGACACCGATAATGGAATGAATTAATCCATTGAAACAAACGAAGATATTATGAAAATAGTTAAGAATATAATAAGACTCTGCGCCGTGGCTCTTGCCGTCCTCCCGATTTTCGGATGCTCCGAGGAGGAATATGTCAAGCCGAGCGCCCTTCTTTCGGAGTCAAGCCTGACTTTCGAGGCAATTGGAGCGGAGCCGCAGTCCCTGACCATCGCCTCTGATGAAGCGTGGTTCATCGATGTGGACGCCGACTGGATCACAGTCGATCCGACATCCGGAACCAACACTGTAGATGTGACCGTGAGCGTCACCGACAACGTCGCCAACGGTGCGATGGCCGCCCCTCGTGAGGGCACCCTAACCATCGCCAACAACCGCGGCTACTCAATCCGCACCGTCATCTACCAGAAAGGTGACACTTACCTTGGGGTTGCGGAGTCCACTGTGACCGAGGCCGCTGCCTTTGAGGATGGAACTGTCGCCAAGATTCGTGACGCGCAGGTCATGGCTGTGGCCAAGACTGGCTTTGTCATCGGTGACGGGCAGACTAACATGTACGTTGAGGGAGAAAGGAGTGTCACAGCCGGTGACATTGTCCAGCTCAGCGGAAAATGTGCGGTCAAGGGTGGTGTCCCTGCCTTTGTGGTGGACGGCTTGGAGGTCGGCCAGAACGCTGAGCTTCGGCCTGCGGAGCCGGTGGTCGTGGATGGTACATCCACTTCATATCCTTTTGACAAGGTGACATACGCCAAGGTTTCAGGAACCATCATCGGGAATCTTCTTCGCCTTTCAGGTGGTGTCAACTGTAAGATCATCGATCCGGTCGAGAGTGTTGGAGCCACGGAACTTAACGTTCATAAGGTCGAGGCTCTCTGCTACTATGTCGGCACATTTGACAAGCAATATGCTTTTGTCATCTTTTCATTGAAAGACAATGGGGTGGATGACACCGTCGGCAAGCCGCTGCCGTATTCCGATGATTTCTCTTGGCTTGCCCCTTACATTGAGTTGGCCAACTCGAAACTTCCTGAGGCAAGCAAGATCTCTGACTGTGTCGGTGCTGTCACCTCGTCCGCGGACGGATGCGCCAACATTTACACAACTCTGAAGGATAATGGTTGTGACGTTCTCGGTGAATTGAGGTCCAGAGGCTACACAGACTTGAACCCTGGCTTCAAGACAATCTATCTTCAGGATGCCTATTTCAAATTCGGAAAGACAAACAGTCAGTCTGGGCTGACACTGCCGCTCTTCAAGATTGATGGCGAGCAGGACATTGTCGTATCGTTCAGATGGTGCTCTCAGATGCAGGGTTCAGGAAAGATTGACGAAACTCACATGGTTGTCGCCATTGACGGGCCGGGTACAGTCGTGACTGCCAAGGGAACCGATGGAGCCAAGATCAGCGATCCTCTCGCGCACTCCCAGAAGCAGGGTCAGATGATGTGGCAGGATGCGATGTTCACTATCAAAGGTGCGACCACTGCCACGGCCATCACCATCCGCTCAAATGAGTTTGGTTCTTCTGACGATGTGGTCAAGGGTGTGTTCCGCTACTATCTCGATGACATTGAAGTGATGCTTGCCGCGGATGCCGTAACCGCTGACATTAAGGTTGAGGGCATTGAGAACGACTTGATTACCTTTGAGGGCACACCTGCCGCTCCTGTCAAGTTCAATGTGACTTCCAGCGCCGCGTTCAAGGTCAGCTCCAGCGCCAACTGGCTGCATGTCGAGAACGGAGAAGGAGGAGCCGGACAGACAAATGAAGTGACCGTGACTTGTGACCAAAGCGAACTCAGCGTATTGAGAAAGGCCGAGATCACCGTGAAGTCAGGAGTCTCCACCAAGAAGATTCAGGTAGTTCAGTCCGCTGCAGGTCAAACCTTGAAACCGTTTATTTCTATCGCTGGAGGAAACTACTTCAACATAGACGCGACCGATCTTTCTTTCAAAGTCAAGGTGCAGCATAATGTTGATTACACGATTCAGATTCCGGATGAGGTGAAATGGGTGTCTGTCGAACCGATTGAGACTAAAGGTCTTGTTGAGGAAACTGATTTGATTCTTTACACGGCTGCAAATGTTGAGACAACACCTAGGACGGCAACGATTTATCTTGTCAATGTGGCGGAAAGCCTTATTGTTCCAATTGTTGTCAACCAAGGGCCGGCCGCACCTTCCGGAGAATCCAAGATTTCATGGACATTCTCAAAGGATTTGATGGGGACTTACAAAGATGCCTTTGAGAAGAACAACTCTCTTCCTGCAACCAAGGGAAAAGGCTACATTTCGTGGGTTGATCTTGAGGAGAATGTCGCGCTTGACGTGGACAAGAAGAAGTCAAAGGTTATCGGTGGGACAGGTGAACCATATATTACAGGTGCATGGGTAGGCGACTATTGGGAGTTCGCTGTTCCCGGTGTTACGGCTTCCGCCGGAGCTAAAATCAACTTTAATGGGGTGACACGGTGCTCTGGCTCAGGACATAAGTATTGGGCGATGATGTACAACGTCGGTGGCGAATGGGAGTACGTCAAGGAGACCAAGACCGAGACTGAAACAGGAAAGAATGCCGTTTACACTCACATTTTGACCAAAAAGAACCAGACGGTTTCCGAGACAGTCAAACTTAAGAGCGCGATAAACAACCAGACTGTCAAGATAAGGTTTATCTGTGTGGCAAATTGGCAGTGTGGTTCGGCGGCTGCCCTTGAGGCTCCTAATGGAGGTACTCACCGTTGGTCTGTACCGGCCGGAACCACAGATGGCCCGATTATCACAATCACGGAGCCGGCTCCTGCGCTAAAGGCAAAATGGTTCTTTGATGAAGATCCTTCAAAGGATGCCTATGTTGAGACTTTCGGCACATTGAATGGAACATTCAAGAACACGGCAGGAGACAATGGGATGTATGTTGAGGCAAACGGAAAGTCGGTCGGTAGTGGACGCATCACTTTCGTTCAGGTTGACAAGACTTCCTTCCCGGTGGCCTCCGACCCTAATCCTAAGTATTATGTAGGAGGTACCGGACATCCTTATGTGACTGGTGTGTGGCCAGGAGATGCTTGGGTGTTCACAGCGACTGATGGCAATGAGTATCCGGCAGGAACGAAGCTTCACATAAAGTATCTCACCCGCTGCTCCGGAACCGGTCAGAAATATTGGAGGCTTGAGTATTGGGACGGCGAGGCATGGCAGCCGACAGATCCGTTAAAGAAAGAGACGGAATCCGGCAGTTCTGCGGAGTATAATTTTGAGGAGTCTAAAAAAAATGTCACTGTGGACAAAACGTTCACATTGGCGAAAGCTTGTACGGAGATGCAGTTCAGAATGGTCTGTGTCGTTAACTGGACTCTTGGAAAGAAAGCGCTTGAGGCCCCTAATGGAGGTACATGTCGTTTGGCCGCAGAGTCTGATGCTGAAGGAACGAGCCCGCTCTTTGAAGTTGTAGAGTAGGTTTGTTCGCAAACTCTAATCAAAGGCGCTCCCGAATCATCCCGGGAGCGCCTTTTCTAGTATAGATGAACCGCTGGCAGGTCGGTACACGTATTTCTCCGTGTGCTTGCTAATGAGCGTTCATGGGCGTACGTTCACTACTGAATAGTTTCGATCTGCTCCTTGGAAAGCTTTGTGTACAACTCAATCTGCTCAATCGGCATGCCACTGGCAAGCAGAGCCTTGGCCACTTCCAGTCTGCCCTCAACAAGCCCTTCAGCCTTCCCTTCAGCTTTTCCCTTGGCCATCCCCTCGGCCTTTCCTTTGGCCAAACCCTCAGCCATACCTTTAGCCATACCTTTAGCCATACCTTTAGCCGTCCCGTCAGCAATCCCCTTTGCCTCTCCGTCGGCGTATCCTTTCTCGAAGCCCTTGCGCTCGGCGAATTCCCGCTGCGCCAGAATGTCCCACTCGTTCATCTTGTCAATCTCGTATTTAAGTTTCTTCTCCTTGTCGAACGCCGCCACCTCACACGCCTCGGCGAGCCGTCTTGAGATCCCGCCGGCCTCCTCGATCCATTCGGGGATCCTTTGGAAGCCTTCACTGTTCTTGAATATGTAGAACAGCCTGTCGAACTCCGTCACGCACTCCTCCAGCGTCTTGGTGAACAGCGTCATCTCCACAAAGATAACACTAATTGTCTGATCCGCAACCATTCCGGTGCGTTTTTCGGTGAACCTCCAATGGGAGATGAAGTGGTCGGTGTCCCAGAGGGACTCGTCATCGTGCCTCAGGCGGTAGTTCAGGAACGACACCACGTAGACCGGCCGCAGCCCCTTGTACCGCACCCCGTCCGAGAGCTCGAGATGGTAGAGTCCCGACGCGTAGTAGACGCACCTCTCGAAGAAGAAGTCCTCCTCCGAGGCCTGCATCTCCACGACGAACGTCCTGTCGTCCCTGTCCACGCAGACCAGATCCAGCACCGTCTTCTTCCCGTAGGGGACATCCCTCCGCTGCTCCCTGTCGGAATACTCCTTGATGTCCTCGATCCTCGCTTCCGGAGGCAGGATCTGGTTCAGCACCCCGATGAGGATGTCCTTGTTGTTCCTGTCCGCGAACACGGCCTTGAATCCCACATCGCTCCGCAGATTCACGAACGGAGCGAGTCCTTGTCTCTTTTCATTGAAATACATAGTTCAAATTTTAAATGAATATTTGAACCGCAATAATATGCACTAAAAACGTAAATAATGAAAAGAAACGTATGCGGATTATAAAAAACAGAAATATTTTCGGATGATACCCCCTAAGTAATCCTTAAATAATAACCAACTTATTGTTTATCGCTTACCAAGTAATCCTTCGCCAATCAATTTGGTCGCAGCCGAAAACCATTCTTCACCGGCCTGCAGGACATCACGAAATGAAGCCGGGCTCCGTCCTTGATGTCAGAATAGCGGATGACAGGGGAGTCAAGACGTTTTCCGTTGAGGTACGCGGCCTTGATGTAAACCGCATCCTTGCTCCAACCTTCCGTCGTCATTTCCAGCAGACCTCCGTCTGACAGCCTGACCTTCAGCCCCTTGGCGCACGGAGAACCAATGTAGTACTCATCGGATCCGGGGCAGAACGGGTAGAATCCAAGGCAGTTGAATATGTACCAGGCGGACATCTGGCCGCAGTCGTCGTTGCCGCTCAGCGAGCCGGGCTCGTTGCCGTAGAAGTTGTCGGCGATGTAGCGCACCCATTTCTGGCACTTCCAAGGCTCGCCGAACCAGTCGTACAGGTAGGTAACGTGATGGCAAGGCTCGTTGCCGTGCCAGTAGCCGCCGATGCGGCCCCAGATGTCGTGCGCTCCGGGAATATCCTCGGGCAGCTCGATGGTGAAGAGGCTGTCCAGGCGGCTCAGCAGCAACTTTCTGCCGGCTCTCTCGACATAGCCTCCGAAATCGTGCGGCACGGTCCATGTGTACTGCATCGTGAACCCTTCCGTGATGTCTCCCCAGCCGTGGACCGAGTTCGGACCCTGATAGGCGACAGGGGCGAACGGGTCGCGCCAGTTGCCGGCGGAATCCTTTCCGCGCATGTAGCCGGTCTCGGGATCGATGAGATTCCGGTAGTTCATCGACCGGTTGAGGAAGAACTCGTAGTCCTCCCGGTGACCCAGAAGCTTGGCCGCCTGGGCAATGCACCAATCGTCGTAGGCATATTCAAGAGTCTTGGAGACCGATTCCTTCTCCTTGTCGAAAGGCACGTAGCCGAGGGAGGTATATTCAGGAATGCAGTCGTAGTGAGGGTTGGTGGCGGTGGTCTTCATCGCATGGAAGGCGCGCTCGTAGTCGAATCCACGCACGCCTTTGAGCATCATGTCTGCCAGTACAGAGCAGGCGTGATAGCCGATCATGCACCAAGTCTCGCCGCCGTAGAACGACCAGATCGGGAGCATCTTCTCGGCGCTTTTGTCGAAGTGGGCGAGCATCGAGTTGGCGATGTCTGCCTGAAGTGGCTTGTTGACGAGGTTGAGAAGCGGGTGGAAAGCCCTGTAAGTGTCCCATAGCGAGAATGTCGTGACGTTGGTGAAGTCTTCCGCATTCCCGATCGTACCGTCGTGCTCGCGGAAGCGTCCGTCCGCGTCCTCGAATAGGAACGGATGGAGGGCTGTGCGATAGACGCTGGTGTAGAATGTCTCCCGGAGCGTCTTGTCGTCGGAATCCAGCTCGTACTTCCCGAGTTCCTTTTCCCAGAGATCCTCGGCCTCGGTCCTTACGGCGGCGAAGTCCTTGCCTTCCAGCTCCTTGAGGTTGTTCAGAGCACCATCAGTGCCTACAGCCGACACGGCGACATCTATGAATATGCTCTCGTCGGCTCCGGTCTTGAACCTTGCGACAGCCTTCAGTTTCTGTCCCCACGCCTCAAGCGAGCTGCGGAACCGCTTGGTGTTGTAGATCACAGGCTGCCCGTCCTGGAATATGTTGAACTCCTCGATCGGCCTTGAGAATCTGGCTACGAAATAGACATAACGTCCCGGGTTCCAGCCGTTCACGACCTTGCTGCCGATGATCGTGCGCTCGTCCAGCAGACGGACCGTTGACCAAAGACAATCCCATTTCAGGGTGTGGTCAAGGTCGATCATCACAAACGAACTGTCCGACTGCGGGAATGTGAACTTGAATATTCCGCTTCGCCGGGCTGCCGTCATCTCGGCCTTGACTCCGTAGTCCTTCAGGATCACTCCGTAGTAACCCGGCTCGCCCCATTCCTGGTTGTGGTCGTAGGTTGACGGATCCATCTTCGATCCGGTTCCCGGCAGGAAGAGGAAATCGCCCATGTCCGGGATTCCGGTTCCGCTCAGATGCGTGAGGCTGAAACCCTGGATGAACGGCTTGGAGTACTTGTACCCCGCCGCGCAGTCATAGTCCTTGTCGTCGCAGTCCGGGCTGATCTGAATCCCTCCGAACGGCACCTGCGGCCCCGGGTACACGTTCCCGAACCCGTCCGTCCCCACGAACACGTTCACGTCATCGATCAGTTTCCCTTTGCCGGATCCTTCCTGTCGAACCACGGTTCCTTCGACGACAGGCTCAGGGACCTCCTTAACGCGGTCGCTGAGCTTGTCGAAGCGCCCTTCCGCAGCCGCCGAAACTGAAAACCCACACAGCACCGCCATGCCCAAAAACATTCTCCGAATATTCATAACAACAATCATTTTCATTTTCCTTGTAAAATTACCGAATATTTCTGGAAATTCACAGTCGCCAACGCTGTCGCTCAGATCTCTTTCTTTGAGCCGGACAGGAGAACTGAGGTCATCGCCTGGTTCAAGGAGTTGCTCACGGCCATCAACAGGGACTTTCCTTCGGCGACTTATACCGATGCGATGCTCAATGGCCTTATCGTAAGCGATCTCATAGACATTGACGCGACCGAGCTTATGTCTGAGATCAAGACAATGTACGACAACGGTTTCGTGAATCTTATGACCTGTGGAGATTTTACCGAAGTGGAAAAAGCGATGATCAGGAAAGAGCACTTGCCTTCCCCTGAAATCGAACCGGACATAAAGGTACGTTACGGTCTGCTACGCAAATCCGCCAAATAACGTCTGCGAGATATGTGTCAGGCAACTTCAAAGGAAGCATCCGCAAGCTCCTTCCCGGACTTGCGGATCGCCATCCATTATGCTACTCGGGATGAGCGAACGATGCGATTGTTCCATCATCAACTCCAGTGCAGTTGACAATCACATCAACCGGTGTCCCGGCCTCGAAAAGCTTTCTTGCGATAGAAAGTCTTGTCTCCTCACGTCCTTTCTGCAGCCCTTTCTGCATCCCCTTCTGCAGCCCTTCCTCCAAGCCCTTGCGCACGGCATATTCCTTCTGCGCTTGAATGTCCCACTCGTTCATCTTGTCAATCTCGTATTTAAGTCTCTTCTCCTTGTCGAACGCCGCCACCTCACACGCCTCGGCGAGCCGTCTTGAGATCCCGCCGGCCTCCTCGATCCATTCGGGGATCCTTTGGAAGCCTTCACTGTTCTTGAATATGTAGAACAGCCTGTCGAACTCCGTCACGCACTCCTCCAGCGTCTTGGTGAACAGCGTCATCTCCACAAAGATAATACTAATTGTCTGATTCGCAACCATTCCGGTGCGTCTTTCTGTGAACTGCCAGTACGAGATGAAGTGGTCGGTGTCCCAGAGGGACTCGTCGTCGTGCTTCAGGTGATAGTTCAGGAACGACACCACATAGACCGGACGTAGTCCCTTGTATCGTTCCCCGTCCGACAGTTCAAGATGGTAGAGCCCCGACGCGTAATAGACGCACCTTTCGAAGAAGTTGTCCTCCTCGGCGGCCTGCATCTCCACAACAAAAGTTCTGCCTGATTTGTCACGGCAGACCAGATCCAGCACTGTCTTTTTCCCATAGGGTACATCCCGCCGCTGCTCGCGGTCGGAATATTCGGTGATGTCATCGATTCTGGCCTCTGAGGGTAGGATCATGTTCAGCACCCCGATTAGGATGTCCTTGTTGTTTTTGTCGGCGAACACCGCCTTGAATCCGACGTCGCTCCTCAGGTTCACGAACGGAGCGAGTTCCTGTTTCTTTTCATTGAAATACATATGGTTCAAAATTTAAATAAATATTTGAACCGCAATAATATGCACAATAAACGTAAAAAACGAAAAGAAACCTATAAGAAATATAAAAAACAGAAATTTATTCGTTAATACCACTAAAGAAACCACTTCGCCACGGCTGGCAAATAACATTTCACATAAACCAAGGATTCTGAGTTGTTTTGTATGATTGCCCAACTTCCATGATTCAATTGGTCACTTCGATATGCTCAGTGACCGGAATCGGCCGACAGCCTGTTTGCGGCACCATCGTCCCGTCGCCTGTTTGTAGAGCCATCGTCCCGTCGCCGATTCGCAGAACAATTGGCCGGCCTATGATCTTGCCGATCATAGGCCGGTAGCTGGCTTACCGAACCATAGGTCCGTAGCTGACTTGCTGAACCATAGGTCGCTGAACTTGTCGAAGTGCCGAAGCAACTGGGCTACTTTTTGCTTATAGTCGTCAGGCAGTAAGGCCCGGAGTAAAGGACGGTGCCATTGCTGAAGAGTTTCTGTAATTCAGGGATTGTTTCCAGTCTTGACGTGCGTGTGATGATTGTCAGAGGCTTGTCGGAGGCGGAGACCGCTTCCACAAGGCGTTCCGGCTCCTTGCCGTAGTCGGTGATCTGACGGCCGATGTAGGCATCAATGTTCTCTGGCCTGTGGAGGAACACTGTCGCCACATCGGTGCCATCCGGAACCTTGGCGCAGATCGCTCCGTAGCCGATGTACGGGTTGATGTCCTTGACCACAGCCGAGGCCGAGAACACGGCGAGGAACAGGCTGGCTCCAAGAAGCAGAGCGGGAATATTCCAAACCTTTCTTTTAAAGAGGAAGAATGCTCCCAAAGCATTGGACAGCGTCAGCAGTATGACACCGTTGATGACCGGGGCTTCGCGGGCGAAAGGATATTCAGCCAAAAGGTCATCCGCTGCCGGAATGTGTGTTGCACCGAGGAGAATGAGTGCCGCGGCAAACCCGATGACTGTGAATATGATAGAGAATAAACCTACAGATCGGCGCATCCATCCTCTCTCCCCGATGCGGTCAAGCACGATAGGAAACAGATAGACGCAGAACGGGAAGACCGGCACGAGGTAGATCGGCAGCTTGGAACTGAAGGAGGACAGCATCGCGACTGTGGAGATGATCGTGCAGAGGAAAAGAATCTCTAAGTCGGAACGGCCCTGTTTTGGGCAATTCGACGCATCTGATGTGTCAGAAATACCGACTTTTGACTGTGCTTGGCCGGGAGTCTCTTCAACACATGTATTCCGAACCGGCAGCAGCGAGGCGACAAACGTCCCGACCAACAGCAGGCTGTACGGTGCCAGACACCAGATAATAGCCACGAGGTAGAACCAGAACGGTTTGGCGTGGGTGAAGGCGTTGACGGCCCGCCCGACGGTCTGTTTTACCAAAAGGTTGTTGATGTACTCCGATCCGCCCTCGATCCAGACACAGCCGATCCAAAGGGCCGCAAGCCCGGCTATGATGCCCCAGGTCTTGAGACCCAAGTACTTGCCGAACCCTTTCCAGTCACGCTTCACGATGAGGAACACGGCGATGGACAGCGGCGGCATCAGAAGTCCCACCGGCCCCTTGGTGAAAAGGGCGAGGAATATCCACACCGGAAGCAACACGGAATCCGATCTTCGCGCGACTTCTCCGGTATACATCCTGTAGAACGTCCAGAGAGCCAGCACGATGAACATACACATCAGCATATCCATCCTCAGCACGATCATAGTCCCGAGGAACATAACGCAGGTCAGCGTCATTCCGGCCAGAGCCATTCTGTCCATCGCTGACTTGCCTTTCATCACCCACTTGTCCATTATCCCCGTGATGACGAACGCCGGGATCAACGAGAACATCGACAACGCAAGGCAGCTGTGATGCCCGAACAACAGTCTGCACAGCATCACGATCCAGAAATAGAGCGGCGGTTTGTCGGCATACGCCAGTCCGTGGTTGTAGAATGCGAATATATGCCCGTCCGCAAGGACCTCGTTCGCTATGCTGAGATACCTCAACTCGTTGGACGGCGTGAAATCCCTCGTCAGCATCACCGGGAAAAGGCAGACGAAGGTGAAGGCGAAGACCGTCATCATAGGATGGCGGGTGAATATGTTACCCTTCCCGGTCTGTGGAGTGTTGTTTCTCATCTGAATATTCTTTTTTGCCTGATCCCAGGATCAGATTCCTTATGTAAACCACAAACCCGAACATCTGGCCGAGGATCAGTACCGGGTCAAGCCGGATGATGCCGTAGATGATGATCATCCCGGAACCTACGATGCTGATGATCCAGAATCCCCTCGGAAGCACGGATGTATGCCAGTGGTGTGAGAAGGCAAACTGATAGACGAACCGCAGCGTGAACATCAATTGACCGGTTGAGCCGAACACCACAAGCCACACCGGAATGTCGCTGTTGCGGAAGAAGTTCTGTGAATATCCCCGGGCGTCCTTGAACAGAAGCATGGCGGCTACAAACGGAAGAGCTGCCAGCAGAACTCTTGTGAGGATCTTCATACGGTTCCATATCCCGTTGGCATTCAGGTTCCAAAGATAGATGAAGTAGGCGATGAACTGTCCGAGGATGATGGAGAAATCATTCCTCAGGACTCCGTAGATGAACATCAGGCACGCTCCGATCACGCTGAAGATCCAGTAGGACACCGGGGAGACCGATTCATGTGCCATCTCGGATTTCAGCCATTGGAGCGCTGTCCTCAATCCGAAGAATGTCTGGGCGGTGAAACCCAGGGTGAAGGTAAGCCAGACGGGGATGTTGTCAAACATATTCCGGAAGATTAATTTCGCTCATCGTTGACATTGTCCTTCCCCACGGAGTAGTTGATGTACCGTGGCTTCATCCACCTGTAGGCGAAGCAGTCCGCGAAAGGTCCCCAGAGCCTGTTCCAGAGATGGAACTTGGATGTGCCTGCCGTGCGTGGGAAATGCCTTACCGGCACCTGGCCGAAACTTCCGCCTTCCTGAAGCAGGATCAGAGCCGGCAGGAACCTGTGCATTCCCTTGAACATCGGGATCTTCTTGGCCGCGTCAGTGCGGATGATCTTGAGTGGGCAGCCGGTGTCCTTCGCCCCGTCGTGAGTCATCATATTCCTGAATCCGTTGGCGATTTTGGATTGGATCCGCTTGAACGCCGTGTCTTTGCGGTTCGCCCTGTAGCCAGTCATCAAGGTGTGTTCCTTCATTCCGTCCAGCAGCAGGTTGAAATCCTCCGGTGTGGTCTGAAGGTCAGCGTCCATATAGCCGACATATTCAGAGAAGGCATAGTCGAATCCGGCTTTTATCGCGGCGCTGAGTCCGGCGTTCTTTGAGAAGCTGATGTAGAAGATGTCTTTGTTGCGGGAGCAGACCTCCTGGATCAGTTTGAGGCTGCCATCTTTAGAACCATCGTCCACGAACAGCGCGCAGGTCTTGACCTTGCTGACAGGAATGAACTCGGTCATAGCCTTTTCCAGATTGTGGATATTGTCCTCCTCGTTGAAGACAGGCACCACAATGGTTAGAGCATATTCAGATGTCCTGTTCATATTTGAATATTAACTTGATTTCTTGTAACTGATGATCGCCCAGCTTCCGAACGCGGCCGCGAAGCCGCACAAAGCGAGGAACTGAGGAATCATATCCACAAATTTACTACCTTTCAGGTAAACAAGGCGCATCACCTCGATGAAATATTTAAGAGGATTGACGATTGTTATGGCCTGAGCCCAGTCCGGCATACTGCTGACCGGAGTGAACATCCCTCCCATCAGGAAGAATATCATAATGAAGAAGAATCCCACGAACATCGCCTGCTGGATGGTCGAGGCGTAGTTCGAGATCACGAGTCCCAACCCGGACACCACAAGAATATATACTCCGGTGAAAAGCATAAGTGTCCAGATGCTGCCGGCCGGGGCTATTCCATAGATGACTTTGGCGAGCAGCAGACTCAAACCCATTATCACGATTCCGATGATCCAGAGCGGAATCAGCTTTGCCAGAATGAATTGGAACTTGCCGACCGGAGTGACGTTGATCTGTTCGATGGTGCCGCTTTCCTTCTCACCCACGATGTTGAGGGCCGGGAAGAAGCCACAGATGATGGTCAGAAGCATCACAATCAGCGCCGGCACCATAAACACCTTGTAGTCAAGCGACGGATTGAACTTGTAGAGCGGACTCACCGAAAATGAAGGAGTATCCTTACCTGTGGCAGTGACCTTCACCTTTTCTGAATATTTCCGCAGAGCCGTTGAACCCGAGATCATTGACACCATATAGGACGATCCGAGCGATCCTTTGGTGCCGTTCACGGAGTTGGCGGCGATCTGGATCTGAACGCCCTGTCCGTTTACAAGATCCTTCTCGAAATTCTGCGGAATCACGAGTATCATGTCAGCCTCATCGGAATCGACTTTGCGTAAAGCGTCCAGGTAGGAATCCGAGGTTCCGGAGACGTTGAAATAGGCCGAGCCTCCGATCTCTGCCACAAGCATTTGCGACAGAGGACTATGGTCGTTGTCAACCACATCCACACGGACGTTCTTTATTTCCTGGTTCGCCGCCCAAGGGAAGACCAGCATCGCCATCAGCGGCAGCGCCACCAGCATCCTCGGGATGATTTTGTTCCGGGACAGCTGCTTGAACTCTTTTTCTATGAGGAAGGATAGCATATTCTTAAGTTAATCTTGTCTTGAAATTCTTGACGCTCAATGCGATGAGTATGAGTGTGATGAGGGACAGCACTCCGATCTCCGGCAGTGTGTAGCTTAGCGGCGTGCCTTGGATCATGATCATCTTGATCGACTGGATGTACCAGCGCGCGGGGACGATTGTGGAGATCCATTGCAGGACGCGCGGCATGCTCTCGATCGGGAATATCAGTCCGGACAGCAGCATCGTCGGCATCATCAACCCCATTCCGGAGGCTATCATCGCAGCCATCTGGGTCTCGACCATAGTTGAGATCAGAAGCCCCAGACACAGTGTGCAGATCAGGAACAGGATCGAGACCAGAGCCAGCGAGAACAGGCTTCCGGCGATCGGTACTCCCATCACGAACACTGCGCAGACAATGATCAGCACCAGATCGAAGATTGACAGCACCAGATACGGAATCGCCTTGGCGATGATGATCATCATCGGGCTTATCGGGGAGGTGAGCAGCACTTCCATCGAGCCGGTTTCCTTTTCCCGGACAATCGCTACGGCTGTCATCATCGCGCAGATCAGCATCAGAATCAAACCCATAACTCCAGGCACGAAATTATAGGCGCTCTTGCCCTGAGGGTTATAGAGCATTCTGATGACCGGGGTGATCGCCGCTCCTGCCATTCCGCTTTTCTCGGCGATCTCCTGCTGGCAGGTGGCCAGGATGTTGCCGGCGTAGGCCGTGATCATCGAGGCCTGGTTCGGGTCGGTGCCGTCGGCGATCAGCTGCACGGACGCTTCTCCGTTAAGTACATCGTTCGAGAAGTTGTCGCTGAAGACCATCACAAGGCTGGTCTTGCCTTCCCTGAAGATGTCGTTGATCCTGTCGATGTCTGTGATCCTTTCGCTGACGTTGAAATATTCACTGGCATTCATCCGTTCGATGATGCGTGTCGTGAGTTCGTCATTTACAGGGTCGAACACGGCCACGGAGGCGTTGCGTACCTCAGTGGTGATGGCGAATCCGAACAGCAGAAGCTGCGCGATCGGCATCCCGACTATGATGAGCAGAGTCCACCTGTCTCTAAGGATATGTCGTAACTCCTTCTGTATGAATGCTAGTAAAGACTTCATCTGTTGTTACTCTCCATCTCTTTTGGCTTCTCTTGCAAGACGGCGGAACACCTCGTCCATGCTCTCCGCTCCAACACTCTGCTTCAACGCGGCAGGGGAGTCCAAAGCCTTGATCTGACCGTCCACCATAATCGAGACGCGGTCGCAATATTCAGCCTCATCCATATAATGAGTGGTCACGAATATGGTGATTCCGTCATCGGCCGCCTTGTAGATGAGTTCCCAGAACTGCCTTCTGGCCACCGGATCGACTCCTCCCGTCGGTTCGTCCAGAAAGACGATTCCGGGCCGGTGGAATATCGAGACCGAGAACGACAGTTTCTGTTTCCAACCAAGTGGAAGTTCCTTGACCATCGTGTTCTTCTCGGAACTGAAATTCAGTTCGTTAAGGAGTACATCAGTCTTGGTGGCGATCTCTTTCCGCCTCATTCCGTAGATTCCGCCGAACAGGACCAGATTCTCTTTCACTGTCAGATCCTCGTAGAGTGAGAACTTCTGGCTCATGTAGCCGATGTGTTTCTTGACCATCTCCTGCTGCCGGGCGATGTCGAAGCCAGCCACCGTGCCGGTGCCGGAAGTCGGCTTGCTCAGTCCGCACAACATCCTCATCGCCGTTGTCTTTCCGGCTCCGTTGGCTCCCAGGAATCCGAACACCTCGCCTTTATGCACATCGAACGAGATGTGGTCCACGGCCGTGAACGTCCCGAAACGCTTAGTCAGGTTATCAGTATGAATTACTTCCGCCATCATATTCTCATGAAGCAATCCTCCCCGGACGGTTGGATCGCATTGATTGTGATATTGTTGTGCTTCCTGCCCTGAAGGAACTTCCTGAGTTCTTCCACGTCGGCTTCCTCACTGGTGGAAAGGTTCACAGAATCTCCGAACGAGAACGTCTGGTCTGTCAATGAACCTTTCATCATCAGAATTTGATTTCTCCGTACATTCCAAGTTTAATCAGGCCGTCATTTTTCACGGCGATCTTCACGGCATAGACAAGGTTTGCTCTTTCGTCACGTGTCTGGATGGTCTTCGGGGTGAATTCTGCCTTGTCTGAAATCCAGACTAGCGTGCCGGCATATTCCTTCCTGCCGGATGTGCCTTGGTCGGCGAAGACCTTTACTGACTGACCGAGTTTGAGTCCGGTCAACTGGTCGGCGGTGATGTAGGCGCGGAGTCTGATGTTGTCCAGATCAGCAACCTTGAACAGTGCCCGTCCCTGCACGGCGAGTTCCCCTGCTTCTGAATATTTTGCCAGGATGGTTCCGCTTACCGGACTGGTTATGACGCATTTGCGTATTTTGTCCTCAAGCTGCATAACTTGCGCCTCAAGGGCGGCAGATTGGCCGGAAACCCCGCTGTTGGCGTTCTGGAGGCTTTCTTTCCGCGCGGCGAGCTGCCTTTCAAGAACCTCAAGTTGTGCCTGAATATCCTCGACCTGTTTTCGGTTGGCTGCTCCGGCCTTCTCCAGTTTCGTGAAACGGGCAAGTTCCTGCTTCTGCTTGGCTATCTGGCTTTCAAGTGAGGCTATCTGTCTGGAAATGTTAAGCCTGCCGCTTCCGACAGCCTTCATCGTGGCCTCCAGCTGCACTTTGCTGAGGTAAAGCTGAACCGTGTCGATGCAGCCCACGACCGCTCCGGCCTCCAGCTGGTCGCCTTCCTGTATGTCGAGGTTCATAATCCTACCGTTACCCTCGGCGGAGACTGTAACCTCCGTTGACTCAAAAACGCCCGAGGCATCGTAAGCCTTGTTCCCTTTCCCGCAGGAAGTAATCGCCAGCGCAAGGACCAGCAATGATGAATATGTAAGAGTCTTTTTCATTTATCTATCTGTTTTGTTTTCAGCTGCTGGATCCTGATAGCGTCCGGATCGGCCTGCCCGGCCACCCCGTTCTCGATGTAGGACTCGACCTTTTTATAATTGATCTCCAGATTCGAGAGCGTCAGTTCGTACTGCCGTACCAGCGAGAAGTACTTTTCCGCCGCGCCATGGCATTCCTCGATGGTGACTGCCATGCCGCCGGGCTGGCCGTTTTCGATGCCGCCAGCCATGCTGCCGGCCGGATCGGTTGCCCTGCCGCTCATCTGGCCGCTCACCGGCAGGGCGAGGCAGATGAGCGTGGCCGCTGTAATCAGGATTTTGTTCATTCTCATTTTACCATTATCGAATCAAGGATGAACCCCACATTGCTCCGCCTGCGTTCGTCAAGGTATCGGTTGATGTCAGCCTCCGGCATGATCTGACCGAGGACCGGAAGGAAGAGAAACGAGGCGACGTTGATGGAGACGATGTTCACAATCAGATCCATAAGCTTGATTTCCCTGACATTACCTGCCTTCACCTCCTTCTCCAGCATGTCATTGACGCATTGGATGTAGCCCGTGACCTTCGGAAGCACAATCTCCATGATCTTGGTCAGGTTCTCCTTGTTGTGGATCAGCTCGTCGATCATGAACCAGACAAACCTGTCGTTCTTACGCATCAGGTCGAACTGGTTCATTACAAAATGACTTATGACTTCCTTGAAACTGATCTCTTTGTCATGCACTCCCTCGAGAATGCTGACGATCAGTTTTGCCTTCTCGTCGAAGATCATCTGGAAGAGTTTCCCCTTGGATCGGTAGTAATAGTGCAGCATGGAATGGCTTACTCCGGCCCTTGCCGCGATGGACATCATCTTGGCGTTGCCGTAGCCCTTCTCCATAAACTCCTCTTCCGCCGCCTTGAGGATTTTCGCGGCCGTGTCTAAAGTCTCCTCTGCCATATTCGTTGTTCCATTATATTCATTTCACCGTTTGACTTGAATCGCTCCCGGAACTTCGCCAACCGCATTTCCACTATTTGTCATCATTTTCAGGAATATATTCCTCCGTGAGCAGTATCTTCACCGCCCCGATGACCACAAACGCTGTTATTGCAAATCTCATAATTCTTTGATGATTAGTATGTTTTATGTTTTATGTTTTATGTTTGTGTCCACTTGAAAAAGTACCATTCGCCACTTTTTGCCCCCGTTGGAAGTACCTGTGTGGCACATATTTTTTCAAAAAAAGACTTTTCAAGTGGACTCATGTTTTATGCCTTATGTTTTATGTTTTATGACTATCAGTGATGCGCTAACTTTCGCATCTATGTTCGTAACTTATTAACATCGTAAAGTTTAACAATATTCTACTATAACCTCGATTTGAAATTAGTTTGTACTGAAGGTTTATGACAGCCCCTCAACTGCTCATTTGAAATAAGGATTTTTCAGAACTTACTTTAGTAACCTTCAAAAAATAACCTGCATCATCTTAAGGAATCTTTTCGGTCTCTTTTCTCATCAGTCATGTGCCACCGGCACACTCCTTCTTCAAAAAAAAGATCTATCCTCGAAAATCTTCTCTTAATCTGAAGCAACTTATTTTTTTCATGTTCCTTAACAGCCTAAGGTCTCAATGTTTTTTTATGGTCTTTCCGGTGCGGTGACTTTGCTCGTAGAGTTCGAGGGAGTTGATGACGTTCTGCCAGATGCTGTAGAGGCCGCCGGCGACGGAGGTTACCGGGGTCATGTAGGAGTAGCCCAGCCAGATAAGGAAGCCGGAGTTCTTCTGTCCGAGGGCCTGTCCGGCGGTGATCTCGTCAGGTCTTGTCACCTTGTGGTCCTTGCTTCCGTTGGCCTTTCTTCCGGCCAGTCTCCCGACCGCGAACTGGAGGATTGTGCAGACCAGTGAGATGACTCCTATCATCATCGCTGTCCAGACGGAGATTCCGCTGTTCATCAGCGACCTTGTCGCCAGATAGATGGAAAATGTCAGTGCCATCCCCCAGCAGTAGAACGCCCAGCCGGTGAAACGCATGAGCCATCGTTGGAGTCTTTTCGTCGTGTAGCGTATGAGCCAGGCCAGAAGAAGCGGCAGAACCAGCAAAGGGAACACTCTCGCACTGATCGCTGTGAATCCTTCGATGAACGAGGCTCCGGTGTCCGGGTTGACGATCGGGATGGTTATAGGGAGAATCACCGCGACAGCGATGTTGATTAATACTACGTACGAAACTGTGTCTGAAAGACTTCCGCCTAATTTGCTTGTGATCACTCCGGCTGCCGCGGCGGTCGGGCAGATGAGGCAGAGCATGGCACATTCGGCGAGGATTCTGAGATCTCCCGAAGGCATAGTCGCGACCAGCCATGTGAGAGGGACGAATGTCACAATCTGGAAAGCCAGCACTATGAAGTGCCATTTCCGGAATTTTAGATCGTGAGGCGAGATCGTGTTGAACTGAAGGAACAGCATCGTGGCCATAAACACTGGCTGGACATCCTTGGCGAATTTGGAGAAACCCGGCTCAAAGCTCCGGGCCAAAGGATTGACAAAGAACAGGATCAGGTACGAAGAGATCCCGATGATGATTGCCAGCGGCAACATCCAATCCTTGATGAATTTCACAACTTTCGCCATACTCTCTGACTGTGCTCGCAAACTTACGTGCCCGGTGCGGTTCACCACGCCACGGTTTGCGGCGACAAAGATAGTGAAAGCCCCCGACCAAAAAAAATCCGCAGGTGTTTTGCTTATGGAACGAGAAAATAAGAAGGTTACTATATGTTCAGAAGTAGGTTGGACTTGATGTTGTCGATCATATTCCGTGGCACACCGCATTCTTTGGCAATCCCGGTCCATCTGGATGCGGCTTCGCTCACTTGGTCTATTATTTCGGCCGCGTTCTTGATGTTGTTTGAGGCGGCACATTCCAGCAAGTCTTTTCTGGTGACGCCATCGAATTTTCCGTTGATGGACATTTGATGTGTTGCGGTCCAAAACCCGGAAGGGTTGTAGGCGTACCCCATATCGTAAGCCGGAGAAAGTCTCCAAGCGCCACTTTCATCCATCAGGAATGAAATATTCTTGGTGTGGTCATCCTGATTCCTTGCCACCACATTGAACACCATCCGTCGGAACATCTCCTGCGCTTGGGAATATGGTAGCCTCAAGCGCCGCATCACGGTGAACGCCTGCTCGTATGAATATCCTCTCCGGAGGCGGAAATCGTAGTGAGCCATGCCGCATAATGTCTGCATGTGTATCTTGTGGCCGTTCTCCCTGTCGAACCTCTTGGTGAGGAAATGAGCCCTGCCATTCTCCTCGATCAGTGAACACTCTGACATCTCTATTCCGCATTCTCTGACCAATTTGTAGAAAGAATATTCCAGCCTTCCGAAGTTCTCGGTCTGTTTGAATCCGGCTTCGGCGGTCACCCCGTCCAATTTTATAAGGTAATAATCAAATCCTTCCCGGGCTGCGACCTGCCCTGAACGAACCTCTCCGGTGTCTTTGTTGTAGGCGATTATGGCTTTGGCTCTCTGTCCTCCGGCGGATGTTCCGAGGCGAAGAATCTCCGCGATGGCTGCTTTTCTGTCTTGATTCAAGTTGGCGCCGAACGCTTCCTTTTTTGAGAGGGCTTCTTTTGCGACTTCGACCAGGGAGTCTATTTCTATACGAATGTCCGGGTCGGTCTCCGGGCTTGTCGCCGGCTCGAATTCCAAAGCTCCCATACATCTCTTTCCGAGAAAACACAATGTTTCCACCGGGTTTCCTGAAGTCCTTCCGGTCAGCGCCAACCATCTGTCAAACAAGGCACGTCCATAGGTGTCAGGGAGTGAATCCGCCAACATCCCCGGCAGACCATTGAAGGTCTCCCAATCCAAACCGCTGAATGAATATACACGTCCTTGCCTTACGGGCATCATCAGAGGAGATGGCTCGATGTTTTTACCGGCAAATTCTTTGTCATATTCAAACAGGGCCACATTGCGTCCGTTATCCCAGCGGAAAGTTCCGACATTCTGCCCGAACATCCTGACTTTAGCCACATCTACCATTCCGATTCCTCCTTTTCGGTCTTGATCTTGCCGACCGCGCGTTTCCTTGAACTCTTTTTGCCGGCGTTGACTAATTCGTAATATTCACTGGGGCTCAGCCGCTCCTCGGTGATGAGGCTTTGGATTGTGTCAAGTTCGCCCAAAACCCTCATAACGCGTAGCAGTGACTCAAATGAGCCGATCTCGCCGTTTTCTATCTTCTTTACTGAGGACAGCGAGATGTCCGCTTCCTCGGCAAGGCTTTTCTGCGTTATGTTCTGCCTTAGTCGGACTGATTTTAGTTTTTCCCCAATCCGCCTTTGCACCTGCGTGTCTGATAGACTGTAAATATCGTCCATAAGGGTTTGAATTTGAACTGTTGCTCCGCAAATATAGTGATAATGGTTTAATATTAAGCTATAATGAAATCTTTATTTCGCCAAGGTGACCTTCCCTGTGACGATTGCTTTTTGCCTTGACTGAAAAGGCTTCCGCCCAGGTTCGGTTTGATGCGTTGAAACAGGCATCGCCTTGATTTCTATTTGATTGGATAAACATTTACTGAAAGTTTACAACCTTGTGGTCCACAAAGTTGTGAACTTTTAGTTTATTTGTTTATATTTGCGTAAAAATCAAGTTTATGGATAAGCCATTTGTCTACGGAATAGCGGTGTCCGGAGATAATTTCACGGACAGGAAAAAGGAGACCAAACGCCTGAAAATGAATTTTGAGTCAGGCGTCAACACCATTCTGATTTCGCCCCGGCGTATGGGCAAGACATCTATAGTCGGCAAGGTTATGTCTTCTATGACTGATCCAAAGATCAAAGTTGTTATGATGGACATATACGATTGCAGAAGTGAATCTGATTTTTACGAGCGGTTCGCGGCTTCCATAATAAAAGGTGTGGCCGGCAAGGTGGAGAATATGATCGCATATGTCCGGGAATTTCTTGGACGCTTCTCTGCCAAGGTTTCGGTAAGTCCGGATCCATCGCTGGATTATTCCCTTTCCTTTGGTATTTCACCCAAGGCCACGGATGCTGATGAGATCTTGAATCTTCCTCAACGGATAGCATCAAAGAGGGGAGTACATATTGTGGTATGTATTGATGAGTTCCAGCAGATCGGGGAGTTTCCGGATTCGTTGACTGTCCAGAAAAGGTTGCGCGGAGTCTGGCAACATCAGGAAAATGTTTCTTACTGTCTTTTTGGAAGTAAGAGACATTTGATGGAAAAGATCTTCCAGAGAAAGAGTATGCCGTTTTATCAATTCGGCGATATGATCTTTCTTGACAAGATCTCCACAGGCGACTGGATTGATTATATATGCTCCAGATTCGAGAGCCGTTCGATGACGATAACGAGAAGCCAGGCCGAAAAGATATGTATGCTTGTGGAAAACTACTCATCGTATGTTCAGCAACTGTTCTGGAACGTTATGATTGAGGCGGATAAGGTTGTGTCTGACGCTGATATAGACGCAGGGTTCGAAGAATTGCTTCATCAGACGTCATCTCTGTTTATGGAACAGATCGGGTCCCTTACTTCTTATCAGATGAATTTTCTCAAGGCGGTCGTTGATGGGGTGCATTCCGGTTTCACATCATCGGACGTTCTTGCAAGATATTCATTGGGAGCGAAATCAAATGTCGCAAGAATACAGAAGGCTCTGATTGAAAGGGAGTTGGTAGAGAAGAGAGGCAAGCTGATATTTGCCTCTGACCCTGTTTTCTCCACTTGGTTCAAAAGAGAATATTCCCGTTAGGGGGAAAAGGTGTGTTTTTGTTTTCTATCTTTGAAGCTGTTTTGAATTGTTTGAAATGTTCTTTGAGGTGAAAAATCTTCATTTTCTTCCCGCTTCTTCAGTCAGATAGCACCGCTATCTTCCTTGGAAGAAGCGGTCGAAACTGAAGTTTTTCACTCTCAAACCTTCAAACAAACAATTCAAAACAGCTTCTTGTAATTTGCAATTATTATATGAGAAAGATTTTGATGATTCTGGCGCTGATGGCTGTCGCGGCGGTGACACTTAAGGCGCAGACCGGGGCGTGGACAGGTAAGTTGAAGGTGTCGGGCGTGGAGCTGGCGCTTATATTCAATATAGGGGAAGAGTCCGCCACGCTTGATGTGCCGGATCAGGGTGCGAAGGATATTCCGGTTGAGGTGTCGAGGGATGCTGTGGGTGGAATCACGCTGAATGTGCCGGCGATCAACGCTTCGTTCAAAGGGTTGTGGGCAGGGAAGGTCATCGCGGGGACTTTCACCCAGCACGGGATGTCGTTCCCGATGACGCTTACGCCTGGTGCGCCGGTCGTCAGACGGCCTCAGACACCTGTGGGACCATTCCCTTATGCTACCGAGGAAGTGTCGTTCTCCAATGGGGACGCTGTGCTGAAAGGAACGCTGACGCTTCCTGAGAACTGTGACCGGAAGACTCCTGTGCTGATTATGGTGACGGGCAGTGGTCTCCAGAACCGGGACGAGGAGGTGTTCAGCCACAAGCCGTTCGCTGTCATCGCGGATGCTTTCGCGAGGGCGGGGATCGCCACGCTGCGATACGATGACCGGGGATTCGGGGAATCGACAGGAGATGTTGTGCTTTGCACGACAGAGGATCTGAAGAACGATGCCCTGGCTGGAGTTCGGCTTTTGAGGGAGCGGTTCGACAAGGTGGGTGTTTTGGGCCGCAGTGAGGGAGGAAGCATCGCCTTGATGCTTGCGGCTGATAATCAAGTAGATTTTGCCATCAGTCTTGCCGGGATGATAGTCTCCGGTGCCGAGACATTGTTGGAGCAAAACAGGCATGCGTTAAAGTCCGCGGGTCTGCCGGAATCGGAAGTCGAAGCCTACTGCGGACTATTGTCGAACACGTTTGAGGCCATTAAGAATGGAACTCCGTTTCCTTCAGCTGATGCTTATGCTCTTTCGGATGCATTGAGACAGAATTATTTGGCTGCGTCACAGCAGTTCTCTACACCTTATATGAAATACTTCATAGCCTTGGATCTGTCGCAGAGACTCTCTGCGGTAACCTGCCCGGTAATGGCTCTCAATGGAACAAAAGACACTCAAGTCCAATGCGATAGGAATATGAAAGCGTTGAAGGCCGCTCTCCCTTCTGGCGGCAAGAACATCATCCACGTCGAAGAAGGCCTGAACCACCTCTTCCAGCACTGCGTCACCGGCGAGGTCTCTGAATATAAAAGCATCGAGGAGACCTTCTCCCCGGAAGTCCTTTCCGAGATGATCGCTTGGATCAAGACGCTTTGATTGGCGGACACCTTGCGTTAGAACCTTGGTTCTACGCACGGAAGACGTGTTTAAGCACGTTTGTGCGTGGATGGGCTTGACTGCTCACGGACTGTATTCACTAAAGCTTCACGCCTTCAAGTTCGAGGAGAAACCTCTTTGCCGGAAGGCCGCCGCCATAGCCGGTAAGGCTTCCGTTGCTGCCTATGATGCGGTGGCAGGGAGCGAAGATCGAAATGGAGTTCGAGCCGTTGGCTGTGCCTACCGCCCTTACTGCCTTCGGGTTACCAATCATCTCGGCCACCCAGCCATAGTTCCGGGTCTCCCCGTAAGGGACTTCCAGCAGGGTGTTCCAGACTTTTTCCTGAAACTCGGTGCCGACGAACAGAAGCGGCAGATCGAATGTCTTGCGTCCCCCGGCAAAATATTCATCGAGCTCTTGTGCGGCCTTTGCGGTGATCTCCGAGGGAATGTCCGTCATCACCGCATTCAGACTCCGCTCCAATCGTCTGTCCGCCAGCAATCTATGCTCTTCCGCAATCCAGTCGCAAAGGCAAAGCTTGCCATCGAACGACCCGAGCAGCAGATTACCGCACGGTGAATGATATGTCTGTGTGTTGATTGTCTTTTTCATTTTAATTAAACATATCATCTGATGATATGTTTACGAAGATAAGAAAATTCTAATAAGTTGTCCATTTCTGCTGTGCTGCATGAAATAATGAAACGTTAGAACAGGATTATGCTTGAATTCTTTTAATTTAGTAACATTCAAAAAATAACCTGCATCATCTTAAGGAATCTTTTCGGTCTAGATCTCTTTTCTCATCAGTCATGTGCCACCGGCACACTCCTTCTTCAAAAAAAGATCTATCCTCGAAAATCTTCTCTTAATCTGAAGCAACTTATTTTTTTCATGTTCCTTAACAGAACTTAACAAAAAAGTGAAGCTTATTTGGCGGTGTGAGGAAAATAGAATACCTTTGCCACATAAATAACAAATGGTATGGGGAAGTTGGAACTTGTGTTGGAGACTGATAAGGTCTGTATGTATTCGCCTAAGTATGACGGTGAAGAACAAAATGAGTTTAGGTAGTTTCTTCTTGCCAATCGGTCTCACGGGCATCCGCAGTTGAAAAAATTCTTCGGTGCAATACTTTCTGTCATCGAGAAAATGGGAGAGACCGGTGCTCTTCAGCGATATTTTCGTCCCGAAGGCGGAAATGTTAAGGCTCTTCCGACATATGTTGATATTCCTCGAATGAACAGAAAGATAGGAAAGATGAGACTTTATTGCCTTCGACTATCTGACAGAATCTTGATTTTAGGAGGAGGCGCGGTTACGACTTCGCAATCATATGAAGAAGATCCTGTCCTATTGGCGATTGTTGGAGATTTGCGGGATATTGAGTGCCAAATCAAGGCAATCGTTAGACAAGCGGATACGGATTTTGAAGACTTTGATGCACTCAAACGAATTGTTGAGACCATTACAATATAGATACCTTATGAAAATCGATCCTCTGTTTAAAGATTGCCTCGCTGATGTGGCCCCGGAGATACGGTCCGAGGTTCGCCTTAATATGGATATTGCAAATCGTATCTATGATATTCTTCAGGAAAAGAATATGACACAGCGTGAATTCGCTGCATTGATGGGGAAGAGCGAATCGGAGATCTCAAGATGGCTGACTGGAAGTCACGGATTCACGACTACTTCCATCGCGAAGATTTCGGCGGTTCTTAATGAACCGATTGTGGAAGTGAAGCATAAACCAGATGTCAATATTCAAATGAGACTTACTTCCATTAGTGAAGAAAGTTTTATGATGTCTCCAGGCAAGATTGCCGATGATGCGAATTCGGAAGCCATACAACTTGGATTCTCCAACCAGATTCAACCAGATGTGGAGAATAATAAGATGACTCTTATTTTTGGTACAAAATACGAGTTGGAAGGAGAAGTTATCCTTGAAAGTGTTTATCGATTTGAATTTGAAGTAAAAGACCTTGCTCGGTTCATAAATACAGATGACAACAATAATATCACGATATCGCACATTATGCCTCACCTTATAAGTGTGGCTATCGGTACTATGCGTGGAATCTTGGTTGTAAAGACTGCTGGAACCAATTTGTCAAAGTTTCCGCTTCCTATGATTGATCCAAATCAACTAAGCGCGAATCTTTCAAGTCCTCAGGAATGATTCCCCGTGAGAATCAGAACGAAACCGCAATGGCCTTGGCGAGGGATGAGGCATCGGCCAGTTTCCCCTCCACCTCTTCGGGTGAGAGGTAATCCAGATTCCAGGCGGCCACGGTGGTGATCTCGCCCAGACCCCAGAGCGAAGACAAGGCCTGCAGATAGGTGCTGCCTTGCTCTCTGGTGCTGCCCGTCGGGATATTCATTCCTCTTGTGGTTATGTACATCACTTTCTTGCATCGGCACAGTCCCGTGCAGGTCTGGCCGTTGTCCGTGAAGGTCACTCCGTAGAGGGACATATTCTCGAAAAAGGCTTTCAGCGCGGCAGGGAAGCTCATATCCCAGAAAGGGGCGGCTATCACAATCCTGTCGGCCGCCGCGATCTTTCGGGCGAGCGCGACTGTGGCTTTCGGGACAATGCCGGAAGACCTCTCGGCAAGGCTCTGTGGTGTCAGCGGTAGCAAAGCCACCTCGTTAACATCAATGCTCTCAATGTCGTACCTTGACGAAAGCACTTCCTTCGCCGCGTCGAGTATCCTTCTTGTTCTGGACTCCGGTCTCATACAGGAGTCGATAATCACCAGTTTCTCCATATCGCAAAGATAGTTATTCTTGCGGGAACGCTGTCTTGGCTGCAATAGTCTCCTTTGAGTCCGCCTGAATCTCAAACGGGATGCTTCGACTGCGGACAACCGAGCGCGCGAAGATATTGAATGCTGTGTTGGCACTCATCCCAAAATCCTGACAAAGGGCATCGAACTGCCTTTTTATATCGGCATCCATCCTGATAGTAACCGCTGCTTGTCCCATAATAAAAAGATTATTTATGCAAATATATTCACACCTGGAATACCTACTTGCCGGCAGTCAAGCCGATGGTGTTTTAGGTGCGTATGGTTTTTCGCACCTGGAAGAGCGGTCTCCGATTGTTTCTTATAGGACAGATAATGAACGGCAGAAGGCTTTTTCCTGTACCAAACGTCTGCCGTAACTTTGTTGGTATGCCAAACAATTTCTTAGATGAATATATCAGTTATCTCCTGTTAACCTTTCTCCGTTTTCTGCGACTATAACAGAAAACGGTGATAATGATCGCAATGATTATTTCTGCAGTTGTTGCAGCGGTGCAGGGCATCGGCGGGCCGTCGGAGGAACGGACGGCGGACATTGAGTGCGTGTATGAGTACCGCACATCTGATGACAAGGGACGGGAGGATGTATATTCCACAATCCTTCAGGTCGGGAAGCGGTCGGCGAAGTTCGTTGACTATTCCACGTTCCAGCTTGACTCGGCAAGAACGTCCGGTGCCTCGGAAGATCAGGTGGAGGCGTTCCGTCTGCGGGAGGAGAAGAAGGCGCAATATTTCGACTATGCTATCTTCCAGAACGAGCCGGCGGGGAATATGACGGTTTACGGGACGATAATTTCGGACAGATATTCATACACGGAAGATTCCAAGGCGATGAAATGGACTTTGGCGGATGACGAGAAAACTATCTGCGGCTACCAGTGTCACAAGGCCGAGTGTGAATATGGCGGAAGGAAGTGGACGGCGTGGTACAGCCAGGATATTCCCGTGTCGTATGGCCCGTGGAAATTGTGCGGGCTGCCGGGGTTGATTCTGGCGGCGGAAGATTCAGATGGAGCCAATAAGTTCGAGGCCATCATCCTGCGCAACGGGGCATCGGCCATAACCTCGGTTTCCGACAAGAATATTACCACCACGACAAGAGAAAAGTTCGTGAAAGCGAAGAATATGTTCGAGTCCGACCCGATGGGGAACCTGCCTCCGGAATCAATCAGCGAGATGTCCATCCATAAATATGACGACGGCAGCAGATCTATTCACATCAACGGTGTCCAGCTGCGCCTGCGTACCAACGGGTATGTTCCGCTTGAACTGAAATAGCGACTGCCATTGAATGTCTGAATATGAGACGCATAGTCACTTGTGTCATATTCATCCTCGTCTCTGTGATGGCCTTGGCGCAGCAGGATGCGATAAAAGGTTGCGTGAAGGACTCAGACGGGAATCCCGTGCCCGGCGCGATAATAAAGGCGACATCCTCCTCGACGATTCTTGGCTACACGACATCGGACGACAAAGGCGGGTATTCGCTTTCCGTTGAGAGGAAAGGAGATGTCGTCGTTTCCGTGGATTGCCTTGGCTATGAATCGTCTTCCGTGATCTTACACAAAGACACGTCCGGGACGTGCGACTTCTCCTTGAAAGAGAAGAGGATAGGCCTTAAGGAGGCCGTTGTCAGGGCTCCGGCGATCCGGCAGCTCGGCGACACTCTTTCCTATGCCGTCTCTGCTTACACCACACGGTCGGACTACACCCTGAAGGATGCCCTGAAAAGGCTTCCGGGAATCGATGTCGAGGAGTCCGGACGGATAAAGTACCTCGGCAAGGACATATCCGGATTTTACATCGAGGAAATGAACCTGCTTGGCGGCAAGTACAACATCGCCACTTCTGGAATCCCGGCTGCGTATGTGGACTACGTCCAGGTTCTGAGCAACCACAAGGAGGCGGCCATTGACAGGAACACCTTCTCCGATGACGTGGCGATCAATGTAAAGCTCAATGACAAGGCCAAGATAAAGCCGGTCGGCTCATACGAGGCCTCCGCCGGTTATGGAGACCGTTGGCTGTATTCAGCCAAGGGCTCGGCGATGCTGTTCCGCGCGAAGACACAGGTGATAGCGTCGTTGGATGTCGGGAACATCAAAGGGTTCGCCTTGGATGAAGGCACGGACTTCCTTAAATCGGAGAGTGACGTGACCGCCGTCAAAAGACTGGCCGGAGGCTTGTCTGCATCGCACCCTCCAATGAAAGCCGACAGGTACATCAGCCCGTCAGATATGGCCGTGACAGTCAATGCGATCCATAAGGTCGGCAAATACTCGACGATCAAAGGCAACGCAGGTTACAGTTCGGCGAGGAGTGACTATTCATATTCATTCAAAGGGCAATATTATGATGAGGGCAACGAGATTGTGATGTCGCAGACTACCTCTCCGAGAACGAAGACGCAGCGCCCTTGGCTTTCCCTTGAGTACCAGAAGAACTCCGACAAATGCTTCATCAGAGAGAAGTTGCACGGGAATATGGATTTTACCCGCTCCGCCGTGCCGGTTGAACTTAACGGCGAGATGTCATCCCAGTCCCAATCCCTCAACAGTATGGATTTCGGAAGCGACTTCAGTGCCAGATGGCGTAAGGACAAGCTGCTGTGGAGCGTATCTTCCGATATGGCATATTCCGCTTCACCGTCATATTCATTGAATATATCGTCAGGTGATGGCGGCATATTGCAGTCGGTTTCAGGTGAGGTGTTTTCTTCGGAGAACACAGTCTCCGCAGTGTGGAAAAAGCGCCATAACAGGATATATATACCATTGATATTCAATACTCAAACTGACTGGCTGAAAACGGACAGAACTGGCGATGGCTTGACGAACGAGGACAACGATTTGCACGTGACCAAGGCGGCGCTATCCTTCTCCCCTCAGTACGAGTACAGTCTGCGGGATTTTGTGCTGCGCGCGGAAGTGCCGGTCCGTGGCGACGCGATCTGGCGAGGAGGTGATATGACTGAATATTTTTCCGTATGTCCTGAGCTGTATCTCAACTGGCGGCTCTCCGCACGTTCCACTGTCAGGACTGAAGTGTCATATTCCAGAAACATCGGTGATGTCCTGGATTTCCTGACACGACCGGTTCAAATCGACAGAACTACTTTGCGGATGGTACCGGGGATGGCCTCGGACAGCAAATATCTGACAGCCAACGCTCATTACGATTTCAAGATTCCTTTGAGCCAATGGTTTGTCAATGCCGACCTTGCCTATGTCAGGAACTGGAGGAACCTGCTTCCGTCCGTCACGGTGAGCGGCGGCAGCATATTGAATGACCGCGCGCTTGTCCCCAATGTGTCGGACAATATAATCGCTCAGATCGGTGTGACCAAACAGATCGCGCCGATCAGGACCAAGGTGTCCCTGAACGGATCATATCTGCACAATGAGGGCCGGACAATGCAGAACGGGCAGGTGATGGATTTTACAGGAAACAGTCTGGTAATTTCGCCGTCAGTATCCTCACATCCTGTAGGTTGGCTGGAACTTAATTATTCCGGCGACTTCAGCCGTACATCGTCAAGATACGAGGGCGTGGCAAAAAGCTATGACTCAAGAAGTCACGAGATGTCCATCCGTGTGTCTCCGGCGCAATCCCTGATTCTCAGCGCGGCGACCGAGATCACCAGAAAACAACTCACGGACGATGTGTTCAAGACGATGACGCTGCTCGATTTCGGCCTTGTCTGGAAGCACAAGGCCTGGAAGTTGTCCCTCGACCTGCGCAACGCCCTAGACCAACGGAGTTACAGCTACACCCTCTACGACTCAATCAACACTTTCACCTACGAATGTGCCCTGCGCGGCCGCGAGGTCGTCTTCGCTGCGGTTTTGACTATATGATATGTTATAAATTACTTATGAATATGTTACGTGCGATTATCATTTCGTTGGCCCTGATGCTGCCCGCAATAATGACGGCCAAGGAGAGCTATGTCATTCAAGACAGCCCGGACGGACCTTGCCTTGTGAAATGGATTGGAAAAGAATCCGTTGTTGATTTCAACCGTTCTCCGGCGCTGCGCTCGGTAAAGGTGATCGGAGAGATGGCCTTTGAAATGAACAACCATATTCGCAAGGTCTTATTGCCGGAAGGTCTGACCATAATCCGCAAGCGGGCGTTCAACACCTGCGAGAATCTGGTTACAGTGGAGATGCCGTCGTCTGTAAAGGAAATCGGGAACAGTGCTTTCAATATGGATAGGAAACTTGAATTGAAAGCGTTGCCCGACAGCCTCGTATCTATAGGAGAGTGGGCTTTCTGGGATTGCACTAAAGTGGCGATTTCTGTGATCCCGGAGTCGGTACAAGTCATAGGACGGCTGGCTTTTACCTGTTGTGAGGGCATCAGGACACTGACGTTTCTTAATAGGATGAGAGTCATCAATGACAGGACGTTTTCTGGCTGCAAGAATATTGAAAAGATCGAGTTCCCCGACGGTCTGGAGGAAATTTCTGATTTTGCGTTCGCGCGTTGCGTAAACCTCACGGAACTTCAATTTCCAGCATCATTGAGAAAAATAGGTTACAGGTCATTCGCGAACTGCTCCTCTTTGGGAAAGGTGATTTTCAAGTCCACACCAACAATTGACGACACCGCTTTTGACAATTGCGAAAAACTTTAGCGGAATCTTGTTAACTTTCGTCCTGATTTTGCGACTTGCAGATGAAGGCGGTCTGAAAGCCGCTTTGAAGGAATATGACAGAACAGGAATTCGGAAATATCGCACGGGAGCATAACGGCAGGCTGAAAGCGCTGGCAAGGCGTTTCAGCCGGGCGGCCGATACGGCCATCGACGAAGAGGACATTGTTCAGGAGGTGCTGATCGCTTTCTGGAACCTCTCCGAGAAAGGCTACCCGGTGCGGAACGCCGAAGCGCTTCTGGTCAAGATAACGAAGAATATCTGCGTCTCGCATTACCGGAAACGGCGCCTTGAGACTGAATCGATTGCGGGCGATGTCTTTCCGGGCGGAACATCCGCCGCCGTCGAAGTCGAGCGGGAGGACGCGGCCAGACTTAGAAAAGAATTCTACGGCAGTTTGACCCCGTCTGAACGGGAATATATGCGGATGAAGGAGGCCGGGAACTGTACTTTGGACGAAATGTCCGCAAGCACCGGCAAGGACAAGTCCGTGATAAAGGCCTTGCTCTCAAAGGCTAGGCGCAAGATGAAGGAAATATTAAAGGAGCAATGAATATGATACAGGATAACAGAACATTGGCGGAACTTAAGAACGCTTACCTTTCCGACGCCTCCGCGGCCGAGTTCGACAGAATCGTGCGTAAGTCGGAATCCCGCAGGCGCAGACCGATAGTCTGGGGGACAATGCTGGCGGCAGCGGCCTCATTGGCATTGATCCTCACATTGAACCTCCGCGACAGCAAGTGCGGGTTCGACGGAATCGAGATAGCGGAAGGAATCCAGCAGATAATGAACCTCAACACTGACAACGTCAGGTCGGTCACCGCAACTCCCGAAGGTAACCGTGTCATTCTCACAGCATTGATGAAAGACGGAAGCGAGTGTTCTTACGTGATGCGCAGGGAAGACGGCGCCAGTGCGGTCTCTATCACGGCGATGAAATAAGTTGCTCTGCCAATGGGCTATATTTCTTTTCTCATCAGTCATGTGCCACCGGCACACTCCTTCTTCCAAAAGAAATCTATCCTCATAAATCTGACACAAAATTTAGTTCAACTTATTTTTTAACGCTTACTAAAAATCAATAAACCATGTTAGGAATATTTTTGAGTGCGATATGCGCGTTGAATATCAATGCCTCCGCGATGACGGCAAGTGTGGACACGCTTGACAGGTATATTATCAACAATCAGGCAGTTGGCAGGTTTGACGGCAGCCAGCTTGTCGGCAAGACGATAAGTTATTACAAAATCGTTCTCACCAAAGGCAATTCTGAGAGCGAGATTGTAAGACTGCACGTAATCCGTACCGATGGCCGGAAAGCGAAAGTGATTGAGGTCAAGTCATCCGCCGACGGTGAAGAAGGGGGCGTTGGAAACGTTGAGACAGTCGTCACTATCGATGGTAAGACTTACACCAATGCGAATTCCACGATAATCTCGTCTAAGGCTGCGATTTATATCATCAACGGCAAGAAATGCGACAAGGAGGCCCTGACCAAAATCAAGCCAGAATCCATCGCCTCGATGACCGTCTATAAGCCCGGCTGCAAGGAAGCCGTGGAACTTTCCGGCAGGAAAGATGTCGCGGTCATCAAGGTCGTGACTAAATGAGCATAAAGGCTCGGTTGTTCTTGGGTTATATTCATAAAGAAATGAAAAAGGTTTGTATTGCGGTGCTTCTTTTGTTCGGCGCCGTTTGCTTGAATGCGCAGTCGTTGACTGATTGCGAGAATGTTGTCAAAGAGACGGTTAATGCCGTAAACAGTTATTCTTCGGAGGCTCTTCGGCCATACTTGGCCTCGGATTTTGAGTGCTCCGGTCAGAAAGGCGATGTCGCCAGTCTTGTGCTGAATGCCATCTTCGGGAAGTTGGAACAGTCGAATGACAGCATCGCTGAATATAAAAAGGTGTCCGAGCGTCATGGCGGCAATACGCTGACGCTGGTATATTCGTTCACATATTCAAAACTTGGTGAAAGGACCACGACTTTTGTATTCAACGACGAGAATAAGATCAAAAGTCTTGAGTTGCTGAAGGCGACGGTCAAGCAGGCTGACAAGGGGTTCAAGTTTGAGAAACCTCAAGCCAAGGTAATCACAATTCCGATAACATTGACAAAGAACAATATGATTGTCACTCAGGCTGCAATCAATGGAGAGAAACATAATTTCATCATTGACAGCGGCTGCCCTATACTTTATCTGAACAGCAAGTATTTCAGAGGAAATGATGACGAAGAGGGAGCGCGCATGAGTTCATCTGAGGACGTCAATGGAAAAATTAGCGGCGGTCAGGATGTCATTACAGTTGATTCCTTTGATTTCAATGGAATACGTGGGAATGGGATGAAGGTTATGACTTCTGACCTGTCTCATCTGGAAAACGGCACAGAGGTTTACGGCCTAATCGGATATGACGTTTACAAGGACTATGACCTGCTGTTCGACTATAAGCATAAGACCTTGACTCTCATTGATCCTGATTATACGGAGACCATTTTGAAAGAGCATAAGTATGAATATGAGGAGGTGCCTTTTGAAATGAGCAAGGCTATGCGTCATATTCCGCTCATCAATGCTCGGATAGATACGGTCAGCCTCGCATTGGGAATTGACTGCGGAGCCGGAAATAATCTTATTGACTCCAAGCGATGGGATGAGTTCGAGAGTATGCTGAGGAGAGTGAAGACGACAAAGCTGAAAGGCATCAGCAATGACGAGGGTGCGGAGGTCCACGTCGGAAAATTAAAGAGTCTCAAGATTGGTGGCAAAACCTTCCGGCACACTCAAACCGTGTTCAATAACATCAGCCATTTCAACAGGAACAAGGACGAAAGAATCGACGGCCTCATCGGTTACGAAGTCCTGTCAAGACAGAAGACGATTCTGTCCTACAAGAACAAGAAGCTGTTTTTCATAAAGTAACACAGGAGAGACATTGCTGAAACTGACAGGCTGGGGATGAGTAAGGTATGCCAGTTTAATCATTGTACTCTTGAGGCGGCTTTTCTGTACCAACTATTGTCCCACCCTCCGTTGGTACCCCGGAAGGCCATCCCCTGTACCAAACGCCAGATATAGCTTGGTTGGTACCCCGGAAGGCCATCCCCTGTACCAAACGCAGGATATAACTTGGTTGGTACACCAGAAGAGTGTTTCCTGTACCGATGGCGTGCCTTAATCCATTCGCTACACAGAAAGGCCTTCCGCCGTACGTTTTTCTGTCCGTAATAACCAGTTGGTGCCCCGATCCTCCAGGTGTGCGAAACCATCCACACCTAAAACCGCATCCTCCTGACAGCGATAGGGTTGCCCTTCCAGGTGCGGTCATATTCGCACACCTGCGAGACACCGGCCTTGTTGCAGAGCATTCTATTGGTGCCCCGATCCTCCAGGTGTGCGAAACCGTCCACACCTAAAACCGCATCCTCCTGACAGCGATTGAGTTGCCCTTCCAGGTGCGATCATATTCGCACACCTGAGTGTTATGGGCATATTCTGGAATGGTATGCTGGGCATTCGGGTTGTTATTCCTTCCGCGTTTTTGGAAGACCGCGACGAAATTATCGAATGGATGAAGGCACAGGAATCTTGATTTTTTGCTATTTTTGCACCGCGGATTTGTAAGCGTCTGGAATAGCGTCTGAAGAATCCGGGCTTGGCAGAGCCCGTACTCCAAAGATGATATTCAATTAAAAATCAAAATTTTATGCAGACGAGACAAATCTCTGGACGGTTGACGTTCACTATCCTCTCAATCAGTCTTTTGACGGTTATGGCCGGGGCGGCGATGGCACCGGCACTTTGGGCGGTGAAGGCGCATTTCACAGGCAAACCGGATCTCCTTATCCAATTCATTGTCAGCCTTCCGGCACTTTTCATCATTGTCACCAATCTTTGTTTCCCGCTCTTGTGCAGAGTCGCGAAAACCAAGAGTATCGCCGTGGCTGGCCTTGTCCTGTACGTCGTCTCCGGCACCGGAGTGTTCTTCCTGGAAGACATCTCGGCGATACTCATCCTGCGAGCCTTGCTGGGTGTGTCGGTAGGCATGATAATGCCGTTGTCAACGGGGCTGTTGTCCTATTATTTCCCTCCCGAAGACCAATCCCGCTTGATGGGACTGTGCGCCGCGATGAACCAGGCAGGCGGCGTGATCGCGACATTGATCGCTGGAGTGCTGGCGAAGGTGGGATGGAATTACGCCTTCCTGGTATATTCAATGGGGCTTTTTGTCCTGATTCTTGTTCTGTTGTTCCTGCCCAATGAAAGACTGGACACTCCCAAAGGTTCCGGAGGCTTCATCCGCAATCTCAAAAGGTTCTATCCTTCGGTCCTCGGAATGCTGCTTCTGATGATCTGCTTTTTCATATTCCCGACAAATTTTTCGGCGGTCTGCGTCAGGATGACAAACTTGGATCCGATAGCGGTGACGATCATCATGGTCGCGCTTGATGTGGTGGCGGCGTTGGTCGGTGTTGTGTTCGGCGGGATGATGAGGCTGTTTAGACTGTCCGTCAAGTACTTCGCTCCGATATTCTTCCTGCTTGGCTACCTCTGCTTCGCGACATCCCCAAGCCTCCCTTCTCTGCTTGTCGGCTGCCTCTTCATCGGAATCGCCAACGGCATCGGAGTCCCTTATCTGAACACGATCGCCTCGATCAAGGCCGGTCAAGACGCCGCCACGACGGTGATGCCGCTCCTTTCCGCCGCGCTCTATGCCGGGCAGTTCCTGTCGCCGCTGGTGGCAACCCCGCTTGCCGCCAAATTCTTCCCGGACAATCTTTCAGGAATATACTGGATCGCCTGTGCCTTCAGCGTTCTGTTCCTCCTCGAAGCCTTCGCCACCAGACGCTTCCAATCACTCCCTCCAAAAGAATAATCACTGAATAATCAGGATTGAGGTTTCGTCATAATGACGTCCACCTGCCACTGATTGTGGCGTGTTGTGTAACCAGTTGTTAATGAATATGTTCGTAAAAGCCTCCCTCCCATAATGACCGGCAGTTTTTTCGATATCCTTGAAAAAGAGTCTGTTGAGCCTCACACTCCGCTGAACTTGCCTATGAGGCGTTATATTAGTTATAGGGGGTGTACTATCGGGCAACGTTTTTGTGCGGTTTCGTTGCCACAGAGGGTCAATAGGTGTCCTTCGGCGACATTTTGGGGTGCAATTGTTGCCTGAGGGGCATGACCTTAGGGGGGTGGCTGAACCACCTCTTCCAGCACTGCGTCACCGGCGAGGTCTCTGAATATAGAAACATCGAGGAGACCTTCTCGCCCGAGGTGATCTCCCGGATGATCTCTTGGCTCAAGGCTCTTTGACGCTCCCTTCGTGAGCAAAAGCGCCTTTCCTGCTCACGAGCCCCCTGCGAAAGCCCCCTTC
>OHWB01000006.1_pt1 | contig 99772 bp, 78 predicted proteins | sample 1579591 | NCBI WGS metagenome assembly OHWB01 (sample SAMEA3882503, study PRJEB24775) | human gut metagenome | biome: human-associated habitat; feature: intestine environment; material: feces | place: Netherlands | collected 2009/2010 | reverse complement strand
CCGTCTCAGCCCTCTCAGCCGAGCCAGCCGTCTCAGCCTTCTCAGCCGAGCCAGCCGTCTCAGCCGTCTCAGCCGAGCCAGCCGTCTCAGCCCTCTCAGCCCTCTCAGCCGAGCCAGCCGTCTCAGCCGTCTGAGCCCGAACTGAAGTTCATTGACGTGAACGAAGGCGATTGGTTCTACAATTCCGTGATGTGGGCCGTCAAGAACGGTGTGACCGTTGGCACGACCCCGACGACTTTTGAGCCCTACACCGCCTGCACCCGCGCCCAGATGATCGAGTTCCTGTGGAACGCTGTCGGCAAGCCGGCTGCGACCATCAAGTCCGTTCCGTTCACCGACGTTCCGGAGTCTGGTAGCGACGATTACTGGTACGAGGATTCTCTCCTGTGGGCCTACGAGGCAGGTATCGTTGCCGGCACGAATGACGGCAGCACGTTCAGCCCGGACCAGGTCTGCACCCGTGCTGAGATGATCAGCTTCATCGCCCGTCTGCTGTCGGACGGTGCAACCGCTGATATGCCGTTCGTTGACGTTCCGGCCAGTGCCTGGTACTACAACGAAGTGCAGTGGGCATGGGCCAACGGCCTGACTGTCGGCACCAACGATGGTACCACGTTCAGCCCGGACAATGCCTGCATCCGCGCGGAGGCTGTTGAGTTCCTGTACAACGCGTTTGCGGAAGTTAAGTAAACAGTCTGTGCTCAATTCAATGTTTTTCTATCAGAACTTCGGTTGCTAATAGACAAATCATAGGTCCCTAAAGCACAAAGAAGAGATGGGAAAACCTCATCTCTTCTTTTTTTAACATATTGAACTGACAAATTTAGAGAGAAAAACACAGAAAAGGAGTTGATGTGAGTCGTGAAAGCGACCCGATTCGCGAACAGAGCCTGGGCTTTTGTGCTGGCCGTCCTGATGACGCTGACACTCATTGCCCCGCAGGCGCTGGCTGCGAACACTGTAGACCCCGTCAAGCCCGCCGGCAACAAAATCGTTGTCGGCCAGACGGACTACACGCTGGTTGACGGCGTGACAGAATCTGACATCTTCCTGAACACCAGGGAAGGCAATGCACAGATCGCCGGCTTTATGACGACGATCGCACCGGGTGCGAAGGCAACATTCAAGGCTTCGTATAACGGTTATTATACTGAAGGCAGCACGCCCGCGTCCCGCAAGGACAAGGCGGCTAACCTGGCCTGGAGCATGGAAAGAACCACGCAGCAGGCTGCCAACTACGTCAAGGCCACCGGCGGCAACGTCATCATGGCCATGAACGGCGACTACTACAACATGCAGACGCTGCAGCCGACCGGCTACCTGATCATGGAAGGAAATGTTATCCAGACAGGCAACGGTGGCACGTGGGAGCCGTACTTTGCGGTTTTGAAGGACGGTTCCTATGCCATTCGTGACGCCGGTGTGGATTGCTCCGACGTCCTGGAAGCAATTTCCGGACCGTTCTATCTGATCAAGGACGGGGTGATCCAGTATAACGGTGATGATCTTATGCCGCGTAACTCCATCGGCCTCAAGGCAGACGGCACGGTCGTGACCTTTATGGCCGACGGTCGTCAGAGCCCGTATTCTGTCGGTATGTCCCTCAATGATCAGGCGGAGTTTCTGGCGGCGCAGGGCGTGGTGACAGCGCTTTATCTCGACGGCGGCGGCTCTGCCACCTGCGCCACCAAGCGCGAGGGACCATCCGCAACCGCCCGTCCGACGGTGTGGAGCGCACGGTTGCCAGCGCCCTGCTGCTGGTCTCCACGGCGGAGAACGACGGCGTGTTCGATCATGCCTCCCTCTCCCCGAACAATACGATCTACACGCCCAACAGCCAGATCCAGTTCTCGGCCATCGGTGTGGACGCCAACGGCGGCCATGCCGAGCTCCCGGAGAATGTGACCTGGACGGTCGCGGACGCCAAGAGCGGCACGATCGACGCCAACGGTCTGTTCACGCCCACGAAGAACTATAAGGGCGATGTGACGGCGCGTCTGCTTGTGGACGGTGTCGTCAAGGGTACGACGACCGCGAAGATTGCGGACGTTACGGATCTGTACTTTGGCAGTTCATCGGTCTCGCTGGACTTTGGTGCCACGTCGGATCTCGGTCTCGTGGCCAAGTGCAAAGGTATGGATATCGTCTACAAGGCCGGTGACTTCGATTGGACAATCAAGTCCAAAACGGATGGCGTGTCGGATAAGGATGTCGGCCACATGGACGGCAATACGTTCGTGGCCGGTACCGGCAGCAGCACGATGAACGCGGCTGTCACGGTTACTTACGCAAACGACCACGCCAAGACGGCGGAGGTCAGCGTGGAGATCGGCAAGCTGCCGGTGACGCTCATGGACTTTGAGCCCATCAACGGCCAGCGCCAGACCTGCGCGCACTACCACTGGGGCAGTGATTACTTTGTGGACCACGGTCAGAATCCCGATGGCGGCTATATTGGCAAAGTGTCCCCGATCACGGTCACGACCAGCGGCACGTATTCCGACAATCCGACGACGGTGGAGCTCAAAGCGCCCTACCGCTTCACGGGCAACTGGGACAGCGAAGTTCCGGCTGCAGACATTTTCCGCGCCAACGGCTATACCTATTATCTCTGGCCGAATGGAGCCATGGATGAGTATGGTTGCGGCAATTTGAAAACGACTACAGCAGCGGAAGGCGGACAGGTTCGCTTCGGTGAATACTCCTTGGAATTGGACTATGACTATGCCTCTTACAACGGGCAATCAAACGCCAACTACTACATCCGCTATTGCGGCGATCAAATAAAGATTGAGGGCTATCCTACAGAAATCGGTGTTTGGGTCTATGCTCCGGAAGGAACGCCGGATTATATTCTTGCTTGCGACGTTTACTACTGGGACGGAAGCGATTATAGCCTTAAGAATTGTTACTTGACAGCACAGAGCACCTCGCCAAAAATCACGTGGTCTGGCTGGATGTATTGCAAATCTACGGATATTCAGTCGCTTTGGCAGTATCAAAATCCGGAGCATCCCCTGAGCATCATCCCTGGCCAGGGTGTGCTTTGGCTGTCATATCAGCCGGCAAACATGCCTACGGGCAAACGCAATGGTACGGTGTACTTCGATAATTTGCGCGTTGTTTACGGCACAAACCTCGACGACCTGGATAACCCGGTCATCGATGAAATGACGGTCAACGGCCAGACACTCACGAGCGACGGCGCCACCGTCATCAACGCCAACTCGATCGAAGCAATCGCAAAATATCATGATGTGGACGGTCAGAACCGCTCCGGCATCAACGCACAGGCGACGACGGTCAAGATCGACGGCGAGCCGATCACGTCAGCGGATTGTTCCGACGCAAATGCGACTGTCCGTCTGAATCTCCAGAACGGCAAGCACACCATGACGGTCTCCGTGTCTGACAAGTTCGGCAACACGGTCGAAAAGACCATGGCCTTTGTCGTTGCCGGCGATATGCAGGGCACGGCCACGGTCAGTGTCAGCGGCTCGAACTTTGTCCCGCTCGGCGGCGACTATACGCTGACGGTTGCGGCGGACGGCAAGATCCGGTCTGCGGACATCACGATGCTCAACCTCAACGATGACATCGGTCAGCCGACGGTGACCTATGCCAACGGTGTGACCGGCGAACTGGTGTATACCAAGACCGGCTTTAAGAAGGCCATGCTGACGCTGCACCTTGAGTCGGCGGCCCCGGTCGAGGGCGAGCTGGCCACACTGGCCTTCAAGATTGACGCCGGCCTGGACACGACGGTCAACCAGTTCACGTACACGGTGTCCAACATTGCGCTCACCGCAGCAGGCGGCGAGACCTATACGGCCGCCCAGGCGGCTGCGCGTCTGCCGCTGTCGGCGTACTACAGCATTCAGCCCGGCCCGCAGGCGGTCGGCATGTCCAGCGTGATCGCGGTCTATGAAAAGGACGGCAGTCCCGCCGCCGGTGTGACCGTGTATCTCGACGGCAACGAGATCGGCAAGACCGATGCCAACGGCCTGCTCGAGACCGAAGCCATGAAGGCCAAGGAAGTCGGCACGGTCTGCACGCTCACGGCCATCGGCACAAAGGGCGTTGGCGAGGCGACGAAGGTCACCGTTCTGGCGGACGCTGCCGGTGCGGAGTATACCGGTGTCAATCTCAACGCGTCCGAGAGCAGCAGCACGAGCCAGAACATCAGCTGGCTGTCCGGTCTCGGTACGGGCGGCAAGGCGGTCGTGCAGTACCGCGTCAAGGGCACGGATGCCTGGCAGACGGCCGATGGCGCCTCTACGCTCACCGGTTTCTCCACCTCCAAGGATGCGGCCTATGTCAACACCATTCAGCTCACGGACCTGACGGCCGGCACGGACTACGAGTTCCAGGTCGGCGACGGCAGCACCTGGTCGGAGACCCACGGTTTCCGCACGAGCGCTGCTGCGCAGGACACCACGTCCTTCGTCGTCATGGGTGACACGCAGATGTCCGGCGACCGCACGAAGGATGCGGAGAGCATCGCAATCCTCGAAAAGCTCGGCGCCATCGTCAATGACAAGCAGAAGGACAAGCAGGTCGACTTCGGCCTCCAGACGGGCGACTATGTCGACAACGGCACCAACTATGCCATGTGGGCCGAGATGCAGGACGAATTCAACAACGTGTTCCCGAACGTGGACTTCATCCACACGCTCGGCAACCATGAGTACTACGGCGACTTCAGCGGCGGTGTTGCCAGCAATATCCTTCAGCTCCCGAGCAGAGACTACTACTCCGTGGAGTATGGTGATGTCTATGTCGCCGTCATCAACAACGGCGCCGACCTGAGCGCAGCCTGCGAATGGCTCAAGCAGGACGCGGCGCAGAGCACCTGCATGTGGAAGGTCCTGTCCATCCACCAGCCGCCGTATTACACGAACGCCAAGGGCGGCAGCGAGCGGTTCCATGAGCAGATCCCGGCTGCGGCAGAGGCTGCCGGCATCGACGTGGTCTTCTCCGGTCATGACCACTCCTATGCACGCATCATGGCCAAGGACGGCGAACCCGTCACAGAAAACGGCGTGACCTATTTCATTTGCGGCGACCTGGGCGAGAAGTCCAAAAACGTCAACTATGCGATGACCTCCGATTTCTCGTTCGCGTACAAAGAGCAGGCTTACGATGGCCTGATCATGTACGTCACGGCCAACGGCAAGGAAATGACGATCACCGCTTACGACAGCAAGGACGGCCGCGAGGTCGATTCCACGACGCTGCAGTCCCGCTGCTCGAAGGGCCACCAGCTGACGACCTACCAGAATGGCAAGTCTGCCTGTGCGGTCTGCGGCAAGCTGATCGATGTCAAGGACGCGCAGTACACCGGCTGGATGACCGTTGAGGGCACCGAAAAGCAGATGTACTTCCTGGCTGGCGACTATGTCACCGGCTGGCAGCAGATCGGCGAGAAGATGTACCACTTCGGCGATGACGGCATCGCCCACGTGACCGAGACGGTCGACACCCGTACCTGCACGAAGTACGGTCGGCTGGAGACCACCTGCAAGACCTGCCACGCCGTTTATCACAGTGCACCTCTCTGGCCGGAGGGCCACAAGTGGGATGATAACCATGTCTGCACGAAGTGCGGCTTCGTAGGCAGGGATATCTCCAAGGCAACGGTCAAGACGTGGCCGGCCACCTATAAGGGCGGCAGCACACCGTGCTATGTGGAGGCCACCTACGAGGGACAGGCGCTGAAGGTCAAGACCAGCGATGCGGATGTTGACGGCTATGTTTCCTATTCCAACAATACGAAGGTCGGCTATGGTACTGTGACGATCCGCGGTATGGGCGATTATTATGGCACCGTGTCCGCCCAGTATAAGATCGTACCGCCTGTTGTCACCGGCGTTTCGGTGACGGATGTCGGCCAGAAGCGCCTGACCGTCAGCTGGAGCCCCGCGCTGGGTGCGGAAAACTACCGTGTGGAGATCAGCCGCGACGGCGGCACCACGTGGGAAAAGGTGGACGTTATCGCGCAGACCAGCATTGTGGTCACGGGCCTGAACCCGTCGACGGAGTACAGCTTCCGTGTGTATGGCTGCACGAAGATCGGCAATGATTGGTTCACGTCTCAGCATTATTCCAGTGTCGTCAGCGCGACGACGCTCAACGCTGACCAGTACGCACCGTCCGAGCAGTTCAAGGACATCAGCGCGAAAGTCGACGGACAGACGATCTCCGGCATGCAGTCCGGTGCGGATCAGTATCTGTTCCTGCCGGCCAGTGCGGACCTGAGCAAGCTCGCTCTGACGGTCACGACACAGAACAGCGACGAGCTCAAGATCGAGCTGCAGGGTGCCAAGGGCACGCAGACGTTGGACGGCTCTGACGTGGACGTCACCAAGCTGGCGGATGTGCAGGACGGCCTGTATGACCTCACGGTCCTCGTCAACGGCCAGAAGGCTGCGGCTGTGCACATCGCACAGTCGGCCAACATCAATGCGCTCTACATCACGAGTGACGATCCGGCCGCAAAGGGCAGAGACTTTGTCGATGCCAGCAAGTCCAACATCGCGACCGGCAAGCTGCTCGTCGTAGACAAGGACGGCAAGACCGTGTATGACGGTGCGCTCACGCAGCTCAAGGCGCGCGGCAACACCACCTTCACGAACGCCGAGAAGAAGTCCTATCAGATCAAACTGAACGGCAAGGCTGACCTCATCGCCTGCGGCGAGAAGGTCAAGACCTGGACGCTGCTCGCCGGCTCCCACGACGCAACGCTCATGCGCGACAAGATGTTCAAGGATCTTGCCAAGTCGCTCGGCATGCCGTACACGGCCAGCACCGACTGGGTGGATCTGTACTACGACGGCGTGTATCGCGGCACATACATCGTCAGTGAGAAAAACTCCGTCAACAAGACGGGCGTCAACATCACCGATATGGAGGGTGCCTACGAAAAGCTCAACCCCGGCTACGGGGAGAATGCTTCCACGGCGCTGGCCGAGAACAAGTACGGCCAGACCTATCAGTACACCACGGGTCTGACCGAGCCGGAGAACATCACTGGCGGCTACCTGCTCGAGCTCAACGGTACGAAGCTCGACGAAAGCTACAACCCGAAGTATGACGAGGCCAGCGGCTTCATCACCGGTAAGGGCTCCGCGATGAATGTCAAGAGCCCCGAGTATTGCGGCAAGGACGCAATGGCCTATATTAGCGAGTACTATCAGGAGTTTGAGGACGCCGTCTACGCGAAGGATGCCGACGGCAACTTCACCGGCTACAATGCGCAGACCGGCAAGTACTACTATGAGTACTGCGATCTGAACTCTCTGGTCAAGGCTTACCTGATGCAGTACCTGTCCGGCAATTCGGACGCATTCTACTCCTCGTTCTTCTTCTACAAAGACGTGGACGGCATCATGTACGCCGGCCCCGTCTGGGATATGGAACTGACTGGCGGCGGTGGCTGGTCCGGCATTATTACCTCGGACAACACCTTCATTAACGGCCGCTACCTCGCAGAGGCGCTCATCAAGATCCCCGGCTTCCGCGCCGCGGTGAGCAACTACTATCACAACACGTTCCTGGCGCAGGCGCAGGCGCTTGTCGGCGACAACGGCAAGGTTCAGAGCTACTACAACCGCATCTCGGCCAGCGCTGCGATGAACTATCGGCAGTGGCCGCTGATTCGTGTCGGCAAGCCGAGCTCGGATAATCACTTTTGGCCCAGTGGTACGACTTATACCGATACCGTCACGGATCTCAACACCTGGCTGACCGCGCGCATTGCGAAGATGAGCGCAGAGTTTAATTACACCTGGGACAATGGTGTTGTGACGAAGGAGCCGACTTGCTCCGAGTACGGCGTTCGCACCTACACCTGCGAAAATGGAAACATTATGCTTGAGAGCATCCCGCTCAAGCCGCACACGCCGGAAGTGATCCCGGCGAAAGCCGCGACCTGCACAGAAACCGGCCTGACCGAGGGCAGCAAGTGCTCGGTCTGCGGTGAAGTGCTCACGGCACAGGAAGTGATCCCGGCGCTTGGCCACAAGGAAGTGATCGATCCGGCGAAGGCCGCGACCTGCACAGAGACCGGCCTGACGGAAGGCAAGCACTGCTCCGTCTGCGGTGAAGTGCTCACGGCGCAGGAAGTGATCCCGGCGCTTGGCCACAAGGAAGTGGTCGACCCGGCGAAGGCTGCGACCTGCACGGAGACCGGCCTGACGGAAGGCAAGCACTGCTCCGTCTGCGGTGAGATCCTCGTTGCACAGACGGTGGTCCCGCTGGCACCGCACACGCCGAAGGCGACACAGATCACTCCGGCGACCTGCACGAAGGACGGCGCAGCGGGCGGCATGGTCTGCTCGGTCTGCGGCGCGACGCTGGAAGGCCAGAAGCGCATTCCGGCCAAGCACCACTATGTTGACGGCTACTGCACGGTCTGCGAGAAGCAGGATCCGATGAGCATCCCGTGCACAGGCGACGAGCATTGCCCGGGCTATCTCTTCAGCGACATGCCGGCGGTCGACTTCTGGTCGCACGATGCGATCGACTTCGTCGTTGCGCACAAGCTCTTCTACGGCACGAGCGCCACGACCTTCGAGCCTGAGACCAAGCTCTCCCGCGCAATGATCGTTGAGATCCTTTACACGCTCGAGGGTGAGCCTGCCGTTACCGGCAAGAACCCCTTCAGCGACGTTGCGGATAACGAATGGTACACCAACGCGGTGATCTGGGCGGCACAGAACGAGATCGTGGCCGGCATTGGCGACGGCAAGTTTGACCCGAACGGCGATGCAACGCGTGAACAGACTGCGACGATCCTGCATGAATATGCGATGTTCAAGGGCTGCGATGTGGACGTGTACGGTGATCTGTCCGCGTTTACGGACATGGACAAGGTTTCCGACTTCGCGAAGGAGCCCATGACCTGGGCGGTCGCCGAGAGCCTGATCTCCGGCGCTGTCGTCGATCACCAGACGGTGCTCGATCCGCAGGGCGTGACGACGCGCGAACAGTTCGCGATGATCATGGCGATGTATGTGATGAACGTCCTCCCGCTTACGCCCGAGGAGCCGACGGAGCCGAGCGTCCCGACGGAGCCGAGTGTTCCGGCGGAGCCGAGCGTCCCGGCGGAGCCGAGTGTTCCGGCGGAGCCGAGTGTTCCGGCAGAGCCGAGTGTTCCGGCAGAGCCGAGCGTTCCGGCGGAGCCGAGTGCTCCCCAGGACCAGACGGTTATCGAGCATTCGTAAGGATGGTTCCAACCTGTAAGCATTCCAAAACCTAACGGGGCACCCCGGAGCGGCTTTACCGCTCCGGGGTGTTTTTTCGTCGTCTTTCGTCAAAAAGTTCGGAAATTCCTGTCACGCTCTTGACAAAATCGTGCCCGCCGTGCTAGCTTTTTCATTAGGGAAATGAATTCACACAGAAAGGCAATGGCAATGACACTAGATGAATTGAAGATCGGTTCCTCAGCAGTCATCACAGCGGTCGGTGGGGACGGCGCGCTGCGATGCCGGCTGTTGGACATGGGGCTCACGCCCCGTACCCGCGTCACTTTGCAGAAGGTGGCGCCGATGGGTGATCCCATCGAGATCCGCGTGCGCGGCTATGAGCTGACGCTGCGCGTGGAGGAAGCGAAAAAGATCGAGATCGAGGGGGTGCCGGCATGATCTTTGCACTTGTCGGCAACCAAAACTGCGGTAAGACGACGCTCTTCAACGCCCTCACCGGCTCCAACCAGCACGTGGGCAACTTCCCGGGCGTGACCGTTGACCAGAAGATGGGCGAGATGCGCGACGAGAAGGGCTGCTCCGTCGTTGACCTGCCGGGCATTTACTCCCTGCGCCCGTATACGCAGGAGGAGATCGTCTCGCGCGATTTTATCATCAATCAGAAGCCGGACGGCATCATCAACATCGTGGACGCCACGAATATCGAGCGCAACCTGTACCTGACGCTGCAGCTGCTTGAGCTGCGTGTGCCGATGGTGCTGGCGCTGAACATGATGGATGAGGTGCGCGCCAACGGCGGCGCTATCGATGTGCAGAAGATGAGCCAGGCACTGGGCATCCCCATCGTGCCGATCTCGGCGGCGAAAGGGGAGGGCGTGTCTGAACTCGTGGACCAGGCGCTGACCGTTGCGCGCAGCCGGGCGCTGCCGAAGGTGACGGATTTCTGCTCGGATGATTCTGCCGTGCACCGCTGCATCCATGCGGTCGTGCATCTGATCGCCGACCATGCCGACCGCATCGGCGTGCCGGCGCGCTTCTGCGCGGCCAAGCTCATCGAGGGCGGCGACGACCTTGCGGCATCGCTCGAGCTCGATGAAAACGAGCGGGAGCTGCTCGAGCACTGCATCGTGCAGATGGAAAACGAGACCGGGCTCGACCGCAACGCGGCCCTTGCGGACATGCGCTACACGTTCATTGAGGGCGTCGTGGCGTCGTCCGTGGTCAAGTGCCATGAGAGCAAAGAGCACGCGCGCTCCATGAAGATCGACCGCATCCTCACGGGCAAATATACCGCCCTGCCGACGTTCCTCGTCGTGATGTTCCTCACGTTTTATCTCACGTTCAACGTCATCGGCCAGTGGCTGTCCGACCTGCTGCAGCTCGGCATCGATGCGCTGACCGGCGTCGTGGACGCTGCGCTCACGGCCTACGGCATCAACCCTGTGGTACATAGTCTCATCATCGACGGTGTGTTCTCCGGTGTCGGCAGCGTGCTCGTGTTCCTGCCGATTATCGTGACGCTGTTTTTCTTCCTGTCCATTTTGGAGGACACCGGCTATATGGCCCGCGTCGCCTTCGTCATGGATAAGCCCCTGCGCAAGATCGGCCTGTCCGGCCGCAGCGTCGTGCCGATGCTCATCGGCTTCGGCTGCTCGGTGCCGGCCATCATGGCCACGCGCACCGTCTCGTCCGACCGTGACCGGAAGATGACCATCCTGCTCACGCCCTATATGAGCTGCTCGGCGAAGATCTCGATCTACGCGTTTTTCACGGCGGCGTTTTTCCCGCGCTACCGCGCGCTCGTCATGCTGGGGCTGTATGTCCTCGGCATCCTCATCGGCATCATCGCGGCGCTCATCATGAACAAGACGGCCTTCCGCGGCAAGCCCGTGCCGTTTGTCATGGAGCTGCCGAACTACCGCATGCCCGGGCTCAAGAGCGTGGCGCTGCTGCTCTGGGAGAAGGCGAAGGACTTTCTCCAGCGCGCGTTCACGGTCATTTTCCTCGCGACGATCATTATCTGGTTCCTTCAGAGCTTTGACACGCGCCTGAACGTCGTGGCCGACAGCGCCAACAGTCTGCTTGCGCTCATTGGGCAGTTTATCGCGCCCATCTTCCGGCCGCTCGGCTTCGGCGACTGGCGCTGCGCCACGGCGCTCATCTCCGGTTTCATCGCCAAGGAGTCTGTCGTCAGCACGCTGCAGGTGCTGCTCGGCGGCGCGGCCATTTCGTCGCTGCTCACCACGCGCTCGGCCATCAGCTTCCTCGTGTTCACGCTGCTGTATACGCCGTGCGTGGCCGCGATCGCCACCATCCGCCGCGAGCTGGATTCCCGGCTCAAGACGGTCGGCGTCGTGGTCCTGCAGTGCTCGGTCGCGTGGGTCGTGGCGTTCGTTGCATATGCGATCGCGGGGCTGGTGTGATGCGGCTGATCGACTATCTCCTGCTGGCCATCGTGGCCGTGTGCGCCGTCATCGCGTTTCGCGTCTGGCGCCGCGCCATGAAAAAGGGCGGCTGCTGCGGCAGCGGCTGCACCGGCAACTGCGCGCAGTGCGGCAGAAACTGTGACTGCAAAAAAGAGAAATAGATAAAGCAAGGCTTCCCGAATTCGGGAAGCCTTGCTTTTTTGTGCGTATGTGCCCGTGCTCACAGCTCCGCAATGTGCACCGGATTTCCGTGCTCCTGGATCAGAGCTGCGAGATCGTCCGCGCGCAGCCACACGGTGGCCGTGCTATCGTTCGGGTGCACGCCGATGAGCCCCGGTGCGGCGAAAAACGCTTCGTCGAGATAAAGCTGCACCTTGCACTCGGCGTCGTTGAGCAGGCCGAGCGGCGTCACGGCGCCGGGAATGAGCCCCAGCACCTGCATGAGGTCGTTTTCGGACGCGAACGACAGCGCGCGGGTGCAGAAAAGAGCGCCTGCAGATCCTGCGGCGCCGCTGTCCGGATGGCGTTTGCAGCGCGCCGCTCCGGTCGGGAAGCAGGGCTTTCCCGGCAGTGCTGCCGCGCGTGTATGCTGTTTGGTCATCCGTGGTTTTGTACCTGCCATTTGCTCCGTTCTCCTAAAGAAGCTTCGTTTTGTGGCATCATTATAGCAGGGGCTGGGCGAAAAAACAGTCAATGCACCTGAAATAGTCTTAATTCTGCCGCCGCGCCCTATACAGAGTCTTGCACATTCAGACGAAAAATACACAGCTTGGTTTCGCCTTGCGCGAAATGCCTTGAGGTTTTTGAAGAAAATGGTCGACATACGTCTGCGGGTATGTTATCCTGAAAGCAGTGATAAGAAAGCGACACCGAAAGAAAGCGTGACACCATGTCAGAGAAAGAAAAGATTGCAAGTTGTACGGAAGGCGACGGTTTACGACCTGCAGAAGATCCTTGATAAAGGCTGTCAGTGTGGAAATCAAACAGACAATCAATCAGAAATACTTGGACGAAGCGGCTGCGATGGCCGCAGGAGATGACGACAAATGAGAAAAACCATCCATAACCGCCTGTACGATACCACCACCGCGACGGAGATCGCGCAGCACAGCGCGCAGGTGCCCATTACCGATGTTATGTATTTTTGCGAGACGCTGTACCGTAAGCGCACTGGCGAATACTTTATCCACGGCGAGGGCGGCGCGCTCTCGCGCTACGCTTCGCGCGACTACGACGGCATGACATGGGGAGAGGACATCCTGCCGCTGTCCTACGATACCGCGCGCGACTGGGCAGAGCGCTACATGGACGCGGACGCCTACCAAGCAGAATTCGGCACCGTCGCAGAAGACGATTCGCGCACGGCAATGAGCCTCTCCGTGCGTGCCGACACCGCTGATATGGTGCGCCGCGCCGCTGCCGCTGCCGGCTGCAGCATCTCTGAGTACGTCGAGCGTGCGCTCAGAGCGCAGCTTGGAGGCGATACAGATGCGTGATCGTGCAACCCCGCTGCCGCTGCAGCGCTTTCACTTTTGCGGTTTAAAGCAAGCGATTAGCGTTTTGTTAACAAAACACGTTCGCATTATGCCGAAAACTATCGCAAATCCACGGCATTTTTCGCACTGCAAAGCACCTTGAAAGCGCCATAAAGCATTGATAAATAAAGAAAAACCAGCAATCACAACGGATTGCTGGTTTTCTCTGTGCTGGTGGAGCTGATGAATCCAAAAATGAACACTCATTTTCTCCAGTCTTTTCAATGGCTTCCGACAATAGCGCTTCGTCAATATTCACGGGCGTATCGCCGGAATTAAAGAATATTGTGAGCCGATCATCGAAAAGGTAAATCGCGTTTACAAACACGGTTATGAGCGTTTTTCGATATTCGAGATTATCCGCTCGGCCGTTGCGGAGCTGAGTTAAAAAGAATTTGACCTCGTCGACGGTCAGTGTGACGGCGCTGGCCTGTTCGAGCGCATATTCGCTTTCTAGCGCGTTGTGCTCGTCGCTAAGTCTGCTCATTTCCTCGTACAGCGATTTCCTGACGGTTTCGATTTCGCATTCTGTGACAGCCGTCATTAGATTGCGCTGTTTTCGTTCGTTGTCTTTTATCAGCTTGTCCAGCCGTTTTAGATTGGCGCTGTCTTTTTCGCGTTCACAAAGGGCGACGACCTCATGAGCTATTTTGTCGATGTTTGACGGTGTGAGCTGTTTTCGACATTCTGCTACAACGAGGTCTTCAATCCACAGTTTGCGAACGGTTTTCTTGTGGCATCCGGTTTTGTGCTTGACGCCGTTACAAGCGTAATAATGGTGGACTTGGCCGCTTTTGCCCGTACCGCCGTAGCCGGTCATCATTTCGTGACAGTAGCCGCAGAAAAGTTTTGTCGTCAGAATGTACTCCTGCTTTGCTTTTGTATGAGCGGGAGCTTTTCTGTTTTTCTCCAAACGCTCTTGGACTTTGAAGAACAGCTCGTCTTCCACGATGCGCGGCATACCGCCGGGCGTTTCCTCGCCTTTGTATGTGTAAACGCCAATATACCGCTTGTTTTGAAGCATTTTTCTCAAAGAGTTTTTATTGAACGCTGCTCCTGTGGATGTTTTGTACCCTTGTGCGTTCAAAGTGTCGCAGATTTCCACGACGCTTTTCCCGCTGGCGTACATTTCAAAGATTTTAACGACGATCGGCGCTGTATCTTCGTCAACGTAGAAATGCTTGTCCACGATTTTGAAGCCGAGCGCCCGGCCGCCGCCAGTACAGAGACATTTTTCGGCGTTTAGGTCCATGCCTCGCCGGATTTTCTGCCCCAGCTCAGCGCTGTAATATTCCGCCATTGCTTCGAGCAGGCCTTCGACCAGGATTCCGGAAGCGTCGTCCGTGATGTTTTCTCGCGCACTGAGGACGCGAACGCCGTTCTTTTTTAACCGGGATTTGTAAATCGCTGAATCATAACGATTACGCGCAAAACGGTCGAGCTGATAAACAATGACAAACTGAAAACCTTTTTTCGCAGAATCTTCAATCATGCGCAGAAAGTCCGGTCTTGCGTCTGTCGTGCCGCTGATGGCGCGGTCAATGTATTCGCCAACAATGGTGTAACCGTTTCTTTGAGCGAATTCGTGGCAGATTTGAAGCTGCCCCTCAATGCTTTGCTCTGTCTGATTGTGGCTCGAATACCGGGCATAAATGACTGCATTCATCGCTCAAGTAGCCCCCTCGTGAATGAATTTGATTTGCGGTTTGGCCGCTCCTGTCGCGGCATTTCATCCGAATATAGGTATCTTTGAAAAGCAGCGAAATTTTCAACGGATGGCTCTTTTTTAATGGTGTCAAAGAATGCCGCGCAACGTTCAAGCAAAGTGTCCGTGTCGCCGTTGAAATTGACATACCAGTTATTATAAATGCTTTTCCGCCTGTCAGTAAATTTGATTTTCAGCGTTTTTACGGCCTGAAAGCACGGCTCTGGCTGGCCGAGCAGCTTTTTGCCCGAAACGATCATGCCGTAACATGGGGAAATTCGACTGCAATACTTTTCACGGAACGTTTTCGCCGCAAACCATCTGTGGCAGTGAGCGCACCGGCAGAGCTTCCAATCGTTGATTGCGTAGAAATACAGCAGTCCGTATACGACTTCGATAACAGAACGAACGCCCTCGAAGATAAGCCCGGCATCGCTTGAAATTCGGCTGACGGGCTGCGGCGCTATGGAGATGCGTTGCTCGATGCGCAGCCGCTCCACGTCTTTTAAATCAATCGCAATTTGGTCGCGCCCGTCGACGATTCCGCTCACAGTGAGCATGATTGCCGGGGAAGTGTGAAAGCCGAAAATGTCCTTTGCCGAACCTTTTCCGTTTAGCTCATTCAGAACGGCAGTTGCGGCAAACTGCGCTGTGTATTCTCCGGGGAAATCACCTTCGAGCATTTCAACGACATTTCCGAATGCGTTTTTCGTTGTTCCCAGTTTGTAAACGCCGTCCATGCTGCGAATAAATGCGCGCTCTTTTTCGATGACAAGATCGCTCACGGGATCACCTCTTAAAATCTTACTTTATGATTTATATTATAACGCAAGAATCAGTAAATGTCAACAGCCACCATTCTTGCTACAATAAAATCACAAGATGGTTGCGCAACAATCTGAGTTTAAGAATGAAAGAGGTTGCAAAATGCAGAATTGCGAAATTCGAGAAGCAATCCGAAAAAGTAGATTTTACCAATATGAAATCGCGAACGAAATGGGCATTACGGAATTTGCGCTCTGCCGTTGGCTGCGCTACGAGCTGACCGACGATCAGAAGCAGCGAATTCTGGACGCAATTTCTTCGCTCAGAGCCAAAGCTGATGAATGACGCACTGACCGTTGAAACGAACGGAGCGGTCGTTATGGGCGAAAAACAGGCACGGAGTTTTGCACTTGCAATGCTGCCGGAGATCAAAAAATACGTTGCCGCTCACAGAGCGGAATTTGAAGCGTGGAAGCGGGGCGAAAATGATGGAAAATGCGCTTGAGTATTTACACAGTCAGGGCATGATGCTCCCTGACATCCAAAAATACATCGACGCCGGTTTTACCATCGAACAAACCGCCGAGGCCGTGAAAAGCCTTGCGAGCAGAGGTGAAAGCTGGCGCGATACAGATTCCGATTTTTGTCCTGAACCGGCTTCTTCGTTTGGCGATGACACTACTAGCTTCGTTTGGCGGCCATACATTCCGAAAGGCGATTACACCGTCTTGATGGCTGACGGCGGGACGGGGAAAACGATTTTCTGCTGCGGCATTGCAGCGGCGATTTCAACCGGCGCATATCTGCCGGGATGCTTTGCGAAGGCAGAGCCGCAAAATGTGCTGATAATTTCCGCAGAAGATCGCGGCGAGCTTCTCAAACGCCGCCTGTCAGCTTGTGGAGCTGATTTGACGCGAGTTTTTATCCTCGACTGCGGCGCGTCTGTCGGCCTCAATTTTGCCGAAGGAATTGCCGACTTCGAAGCGGTGATTAAACGGTGTAAACCGGCACTTGTGATTGTCGATCCGTGGCACGCTTTTCTAGGTGCTGAAACCGACATTAACCGCGTGAACGCTGTTCGCCCGGTCTTTCAGAGGCTCGCAAACGTGGCGAAAAATTGCGACTGTGGCCTTATCCTCGTCAGTCATGTCAACAAACGCGCTCAAGGCGAAAACGCGAACAATGCGGCAGTCGGGAGCACCGACTTCATCAATGCAGCGCGTTCAGCTATGCGCGTCGTATTCGATGACGACGACGAAAACGGGCGAATTGTTGTACACACAAAATCCAATTATGCCGCAGCCGGCCGTTCTGTGAAATATCGAATTACCGATCAGGGCGGACTTGCCTAGACGGGATTCTCCGACATTACGCGCCAGACGCTCGAAGAGGCAGCCAGATGGCGGAAAAAACCGTCTGAGGTTCTCGCGCAGCACCACGAGGACGAAGTTGTGAACGCCGATTTGATTGAAGCGGTTGTTTCACGAGCAAATCCGGACAAGCCTGTGAACGTCTCTTACGCAGAGATGCGCGGCCTGTACGGTGACTTCATTTTCGGCGGAAAGCAGCCAAAACGCGCACTTGACGGCATTCTCGCCGACCTTCACAAGCGCGGCGTGAACATTGTAACCGGCAAAACAGTCCGGTACGACGGACGAACAGAGAACGGTTTTTCGATCGTTACACTGGCTCAGAATGCCGATGATGAGCCGGGCGAGGAAGAGCCGCTGTAGATGAAAAATCTATGGTTTCTGTTAGGATATGTTTTTATTGATTTTATTGATTTTTGTTCAATTTGTGGGCGATGTCTATAAAATCTATGATTTCTACGCACAGCAAAAAACATAGATTTTATAGGCAAAAAAACACCGTCCCCGTCGGGGGACGCTATTGAAAACACATTTTTTGAAAGGATTTTTGATACATGGTATATGAGTTACTTCTGGCCGGACGTGAAAATGCAATCACGAGTAGGCACCTCTGCCGGATGCTTGGCATCGACCGCCGAACGCTGACCGCTGAGATCGAGCGGGAGCGCCGCGCCGGTTGCCCGATTTGCGCATCCGTTGACTGTACTTGCCCCGGCTTTTACCGCCCTGAAAGCCCGGCGGACGTCTTGTCGTACTGTCGGTCACTCGAAGGCCGTGAACGCGAAATTTCGCGCACACGAGCGGCACTTCTGGCCGCTGCTGAAAAGATGGTGACGGAATGAAAAACGAACTTCTGACCGCGTTTGCTTTGTCTGCCGCCGCTTTGGCCGTTGTCTGCGGCTGCTTCTTGCTGATGAACCGACCGCGAACGCTGATTGATGCCCCGAATCTACTTGTAACGCAGCAGGGACATCATGTGGCAGTCACAGACCGCGCTGGCGGGGATCTTTACCTTTTCCGGTATCAGCATACCAGAAAGCAGGAAACCGCTCAGAGCACAGATAAACGGCCTTACAGAGCTGTTGACGCTCCGACACTGAAAATCGACGTTGACGCTGACGGCAAAACGCTGCACATTCAGGACGCTGGTGGAAACACTTTCGACGTTGAAAGGAGAATTTTTCGATGAGGCGAAAGCATAATGACAATTTTGAACGCTGGGACGATTTTTCCGACTTCGACTTCGACATTGACAGTTTGGCCGCGACTTTGGATTTCAGTCTCGACACTGATGGCCTTGATTTTGCTATCGACCCTGACAGCTACGATTTCAGTCTGGACGACCTGAACGATTTCGATTAACCAAATTGCAATTATTTGATAACTATTTGTAATTTAAGCACGAGCGAAGCACGAACGAAGCTCGAATTACTTAAAAATATTTAACTTTGAAAGGATGCTTTAAATGAAAACTTGCTATGGCCGAAAAGTTCATGAAATTGTGGACGCCGCGCTCGAAGTGATTGGCGGCGTCGATGCCGAGCGAAAAGAAATCGACCAGAAAATGAAAGATGGAATTATTACCCAAAAACGTTATGCAGAAACCGTGGCCGAGTTGCAGCGCCGGAAAGACCGCGCCGTGATTGACGCGAACGTTAAAATCGAAGAAATCCGCCGCGAACACGAAGCAGCCGTGGACGCTTGGAACGTCCTCGACGGCTCGAAAATCGACCACGACGATGCCGAACTTCTCCGCCTCTGTGACCGGATGACTTCGCAGCAGTATCAGGCGCTGTGCGATAAGCACCGCGAAAACGCTACAATGTCCAAACTTTTGGCCGATTTCGCCGAGCGCCATGCTGATTTGGGTCTGACCGCTGACCGCCCGATCGATGCAAAGACGAGAATCGGGAATTTCAATCAGTTCTGCGCGACGGCTTCCCGAGCTGTGAAAGACCCGAATACGATTGCGGCAGCGCTGTTCGTCGACGGTCGAGCGGATGCGGTCGGCGTGAATTACAGCTACGGCGCTGACAGCGAATCCTGATGGAAGCCTCGACAAACCCTCGACGAATATTAAACAATTAGTCTATTAAGCAACGAAAAACCAAAGAAACGAGGTGATATTTTGACGCGGTGCGAACGGCGAAAATTTCTGGCTGCCGTCAACGAATTCCGGCGACAGATTCCAATCCGAGCGGCGATGGCCTCTCGTGTTCCGTTTTCCGAGCTGCCAGAGGATTTGAAAGAGGAAATTTGTTCCTATCTTGACAGCAAACTTTTCGATTGACGCGGTCGAAGCACTGACCGGTTTTCCCAATAAACACCGCTTGAACGCCGCTTAAAGAAGCTGCGGATGAACTGCGGCGAAAAACTGCCCCTCGCGAAGCACTGCGAGAAAATAAAAAGGCGACTTCCCAAAATGGGAAGTCGTCTTTTCTGTTTTGGCATATCAGAACCACGACGTTATTGCAAAGCCGCCTTTGAAATAAAAGGGGTTCATTTTATGCCGCTTTGGTGGAGATGGGGGGAGTTGAACCCCCGTCCGAAAGCGCTTTGACAGGAACTTCTCCGGGCGCAGCAGGTTTTTTCGGGACGCCGTGCGTCCCTGTTCCCTTCAGGACAGGCAAACCGGCAAGCCTGTCAGTCCGGTAGCTTCATCATGCATGGCACGCGCAAAGCTTAGCGTGCGCACGTTCACCACTCATCGACGCTCCACTGCCGGGCCGTGGTCCTCCCGGCGGGAACGCTCGCTAATTAAGCAGCGAGAAGAACAGTTTCGTTGTTGTTCTTTAATTTATAAGATGCCCGTTTTATGGCGGTCAGGCGCCGCCGCCCGCTATTCCTGCCTCCACACCCCCGTCGAAACCGGTACATCCCCATGATGTCGGGTGCGTCGGCCGCCCGCGCCGCGAGCGCGGCGCGGACAGGAACACATTCTGAAAAATCAGACGAAACTGTCGATGTTTTGTTTCCTCAGCAGGTCTCCGGCTCCGGATACGCGACGCCGAAGGTCTCGACCGTGACGGTCTTCATCTTCTGCTCGTGGGTGGGCTTGTCGTTGAACATGCTGCGCGGAGTGCGCGCGATGGCGTCGACCACGTCCATACCCTCGGTCACCTTGCCGAACGCAGCGTACTGCTTGTCGAGATGCGGGGCGTCCATGTGCATGATGAAAAACTGGCTGCCGGCGGAGTTCGGATCCATGGCGCGGGCCATGGACAGCACGCCGCGGGTGTGCTTGAGGTCGTTTTTGAAGCCGTTGCTCGTGAACTCGCCCTCAATGCTGTAGCCCGGGCCGCCCATGCCGGTGCCGGTCGGGTCACCGCCCTGGATCATGAAGCCGGGGATGACGCGGTGGAAGATCACGCCGTCATAAAACCCCTTCTTGACGAGACTGATAAAGTTGCGCACGGTGTTCGGCGCGATCTCCGGATAGAGCTCGGCGCGGATGATGCCGCCGTCTTCCATTTCAATGGTGACAATCGGATTGCTCATCAGTAATTTTTCTCCTTTATCGTTCTGTCGATCTCGCGTTTGGCGCTGCGCTGCGCGTCGGCGTCGCGCTTGTCGTAGAGCTTTTTGCCCTTGCACAGGCCGAGTTCCACCTTTACGCGGCTGTCCTTGAAATACAGCGACAGCGGCACGAGCGTCAGCCCATCCTGCTTCGTGCGGGCGTAGAGCTTTGTGATCTCCCGTCGGTGCATGAGCAGGCGCTTCGGCCGGTCGGGGTCGCGGTTGTAGATGCTGCCGTGCTCGTAGGGACTGATGTGGATGCCGTAGGCAAACAGCTCCCCGTTTTTCACGGTGCAGAACGAATCTTTCAGATTGACCGTGCCCGCGCGGATGGACTTGACCTCGGTGCCGAAGAGTTCCACACCGGCCTCGAACCGCTCGAGCACGAAATAGTCATGCAGGGCTTTGCGGTTGGCCGCGACCTGCTTGACGCCCTTGGCTCTCGGCATGGCGGGGACCTCCTTCGTGCGAAATCATGGATATAGTTTAGCACATCCGGCGGCAAATGAAAAGAGCGAAATCAGCAGAAATAACGCTGAAGGGTCGCAACGGCATCGCGGCGGGCGACCACGTCGCCGTGTTCGCCGATGTGTGCGTACAGTTCCTCGGTGCACGGCAGCGGCTCGCCGAACTCGAAGAGCGCGTTCGGCAGCGTCTCGTCCTCGGCGCGCACGAACAGCTCCCAGCCGCCGTCTATGTACACCACGTCCGAGTCGAGCCCGGCCGGAAAACAGCCCAGCGCCGCGGTCAGGTCGGCAAACGAGCGGAACCGGAACCGGCGCGGCGGGTCAGAAATGGGTCTGGCGATGAGCAGCACCTCCTTTTCGGCGACGAACAGTTCGATTTTCATACTTGTCCAGGGCGCGAGTCCGTGCGTCTCGAGCGCACTGTCGACGGCGGTGCGGATGTCGGCCTCGCGCAGCGCGGCCCACTCGGCGCGCGGTATGCGCATGGCCACGGCGCCGGCGTCAGCGGTTTCCACAAGCATGGGAATGGCCTCCCTTGGTGTCGGTTTCCGGACAGGCGTCCGGTTAGATTCAGTATAGCGCCCGCACTCGCGTTTCGCTACTCAAAATATATGGCAATCGGCGCAGGAATATGGTATCATGCCAATTGAAAAAAGGAGTGGATGTTTCATGGAACTGATCGAACAAAAGCTCAGGACCGTCACGAGCTACCACGGCGTGATCGTCAACGTCCGGCTCGACGAGGCGCGCCTGCCCGACGGCAGCACGGCCAAGCGCGAGGTCGTGGAGCATCCGGGCGGCGTGACGGTCCTGCCGCTGGAGCCCGACGGCACGGTCTGGTGCGTGCGGCAGTACCGCTATCCGTTTTCGCGCACGCTGCTCGAGGTGCCGGCCGGCAAGCTCGAGCCGGGCGAGGCGCCGGAGCTGGCTGCGGCGCGCGAGCTCTCGGAGGAGACGGGGCTGACTGCGGGCAGACTGCAGTATCTGGGCGCGAACTTTACATCGCCCGGCTACTCGGAGGAGGTGCTGCACATTTATCTGGCACGCGACCTGCACCGCGGCGCGGCGCACCTTGACCCCGGCGAATTTCTGAACGTGGAGCGGCACCCGCTGGAGGAATTGGTGCAAATGGCGCTGGATGGTGAACTCTGCGACGGAAAAACGACGGTTGCCCTGCTGAAAACGCAGCTTTTGCTCGCGCGCGAGCGCGGCGAGGCGGCAAGTGGCGGGTTGTGATTGCTTTTCCGCGAAAAGCGTGCTATAATTCATCGTTAGGTTCCGCTAAAATCGGGCAAGCTACGCACGGAGCGTATTCGCCCGGCCACAGATGCGGAGCTGCACTCTGCTTTCGCAGCATGAGAGGTGTCAAATAGTTTGGATAGATATGTAATACATGGCGGCAGACCCCTGCACGGGGAGATCGAGATCAGCGGCGCGAAAAACGCGGCCGTGGCGATCATCCCGGCGGCGCTGATGGTCGACGGTGTCTGCCGGATCGAGAATATGCCTCAGATCAGCGACGTGGATATGCTCCTGAAGATTCTGCAGGGGATGGGCGCGCGGGTGGAATACCTCGGCCCCTCCGCCGTCGAGATCGATTGTACGCAGGTGCGCTTCACCGAGCCGCCGTATGACCTGATGCGCAAGATCCGCGCGTCGTACTACTTCATCGGCTCGATGCTCGGCCGCTTCGGCTCGGCCAAGACGACCATGCCCGGCGGCTGCAATTTCGGTGTCCGGCCGATCGACCAGCACATCAAGGGCATGACCGCGATGGGCGCGAACGTCGAGGTGAAAAACGGCTTTGTCTACGCCGACACGCCGGACGGCCGCCTGCACGGGGCAAAGGTATATCTGGATAAGGTCTCGGTCGGCGCGACGATGAATATCATCATTGCGGCGACGCTTGCGCGCGGCCGCACCGTGATCGAGAACGCGGCGCGCGAGCCGCACATCGTTGACCTTGCCAACTTCCTCAACTCCATGGGTGCCGACATTCGCGGCGCCGGCACGGATTCCATCCGCATTCAGGGCGTCGAGCGCCTGCACGGCGGCACGTACAGCGTCATCCCCGACCAGATCGAGGCGGGCACGTATATGACGGCCTGCGCCGCTGCCGGCGGGGAAGTGCGTCTCGCGAATGTGATCCCGCGCCATCTGGAGTGCATCAGCGCCAAGCTGCGCGAGATGGGTGTCACCGTCGTCGAAGGCGGGGACAGCGTGCTCGTGCGCAGCAACGGCCGCCTGCGCCACACGAATGTCAAGACCCAGCCATACCCCGGCTTCCCGACGGATATGCAGCCGCAGATCAGTGTCGCGCTGTGCCTGGCCGACGGCACGAGCGTCGTGACCGAGGGCGTGTATGACAATCGCTACAAGTACATTCAGGAGCTCAGCCGCATGGGCGCGGACGCGCATGTGGACGGCTGCACCGCCATCATCAACGGCGTGGAGGGCCTGCACGGCGCGGAAGTCCGGGCGTGCGACCTGCGCGCCGGTGCTGCCGTGGTCATTGCGGGCCTGTGCGCCGCGGGGGAGACCGTGGTCACGGATATCCGCTTTATCGAGCGCGGCTATGAAAACTTCGTCGGCAAGCTGCGCAGCATCGGGGCCGACATCGTGCTCGAGCGCGACGGGGCCGAGCAGTGCGCGGCAGCCGCGGCCGAATGAACATTGCACTGTTTGCCAGCGGGTCGAGCGGCAACTGCGCCCTCGTGTCCGACGGCGAGACACATATTCTGATCGACGCCGGCATCTCCGCGCGGCGCATCCGCGCGGGGCTCACTGCGCAGGATGTTGCGATGGCCGACCTCACGGGCGTGCTCGTGACGCACGAACACTCCGATCATGTCAAGGGCCTGACCGTCCTGCTGCGCCGGGACCCCGTGGCGGTGTATGCGCTGCCGGCGGTGTGCGCCGCGCTGCGCAAACTGCTGCCCGAGCGGACGGACTGCCTGCACGAGATCGCGCCGGGGGAACCCTTTTGCCTCGGCAATGTGTGCGTGACGGCGTTTCCCACGCCGCATGACGCGGCCGGGAGCTGCGGCTACCGGCTCGACGGGTCGGCGCGCTTTGGCTTCTGCACCGACCTCGGCACCGTGACGGACGCTGTGCGCGCAGCGCTGTGCGGCGTGGACTGCGCTGTCATCGAGGCCAACCACGACCCGGAGCTGCTGCGCACCGGGCCTTACCCGATCTATCTCAAGCGCCGGATCGCGTCCGATCACGGCCATCTGTCCAATGAAAGCGCCGGGGCGCTGGCGGTGTACCTCGCGGAAAACGGGGCGCAGCAGCTCATCCTCGGACATCTCAGCCGGGAGAACAACACGCCCCGCGCCGCGCTCGAGACCGTTTCGCTCGCGCTCGCGGCGGCCGGCTTTCAGCCCGGCACGCAGCCGGAGCTGTATGCTGCCCCGGCGGAGACGACGCTCGCGCTCACGGCGGGAAAGGCGTGCGTATGCTGTCGATAACCCTCGTCTGCGTCGGAAAGATGCGCGAGACCTATTATATCTCCGCATTCGCGGAATATGCCAAGCGTCTGGGCGCTTATTGCCGGTTTGAACTGGTGGAGCTGCCGGAGCAGCGTTTGCCGGAGCGCCCGTCGCAAAAAGAGATCCACGCCGCGCTGGAAAAAGAGGCGCAGGCCATCCGCGCGCGCATCCCGAAGGGGGCGGCCGTGGTGGCCATGTGCGTCGAGGGCAGGCTCCTCTCGAGCGAGGCGCTCGCACAGCAGCTCGCCGGTTACGCTGCGGGCGGCACGTCGAAGGTGTGCTTTCTCGTCGGCGGGTCGTTCGGCCTCGACGAGGGCCTCAAGCGCGAGGCATCGCTGCGGCTGAGCATGTCGCCGATGACGTTTCCGCACCATCTGGCGCGCGTCATGCTCGCCGAGCAGATCTACCGCGCGTGCACGATCAACGCGGGCACGCAATATCATAAATGAAATAGGAGAAACAACATGGCGCAAGAGCTGAAAGCAGAGTGGGGCAGGTCGCTTCCCGGCGATTTGCTCAAGCGCTGGCCGCGCGATGCGGACGGCGAACCGGTGCCCCCGGCAATGCTGACCAAGTGTACGGGCGTGGATATGGACGACGTGCTGCTGGTCAATATGCTGGAGGCCTATGGCATCCCCTGCCTGAAAAACTATCCCGGGGACGGTCAGTTTGGCAAGATCATGTTAGGTATGTCCGGTTACGGAGTGGAAATTCTGGTTCCTGAGACGCTGCTTGCCGATGCGCAGGCACTTCAGGAAGGCTGCGCTGAGGCGCTGACGGAAGGAGACGACAATGCGTAATTATATGGAAGAATACCAGCGCTGGCTCGACAGCCCCGCGCTCTCCAATGCGGAGTGGGAAGAACTCAACGCCATCCGCGACGACAAAAAAGAGATCGAGAGCCGCTTTTTCGCCCCGCTCGAGTTCGGCACGGCCGGCCTGCGCGGCGAGATGGCGCTCGGCTGCCGCCGCATGAACATTCATGTCATCCGCCACGCCACGCAGGCGTTCGCGGAGGTCATCAAGACCGAGGGCGAGAGCGCGTGTGCGCGCGGCATCGCCATCTGCTTTGACTGCCGCGTCAACAGTGAGCGCTTTGCCCACGAGGCGGCGGGCGTCATGGCGGCCAACGGCATCCATGTGCGCATTTTCGACGCCCTGCGCCCGACGCCGGAGCTGTCGTTCGCCGTCAAGCACTACGGCACAACGGCCGGCCTGAACATCACGGCCAGCCACAATCCGAAAGAGTATAACGGCTACAAGGTCTACTGGTCCGACGGGGCGCAGCTCCCGCCGCAGCATGCTGCCGCCATCGCCAGGAACATGGAGCGGCTGGACATCTTCAACGATATCCAGCGCATGGACTTTGACGACGCGGTGCGTCAGGGTCTTGTGGAGTTCATGGGCGCGGAGACGGACGAGGCGTTTTTGTCCAACGTCCTGCGCCAGCCGATCGACCCGGACGTCGTCCGCCGCGTGGCCGACCGGTTCAAGATCGTCTACACGCCGTTTCACGGCGCGGGCTGGCACCTCGTGCCCGAGGCGCTGCACCGCCTGGGTATGACGCAGGTCATCCCCGTCAAGGAGCAGATGGTGCTCGACGGCACGTTCCCGACCGTCAAGAGCCCGAACCCGGAAAATCCGGAGGGCTTCTATCTGGCTGTGGACCTTGCCAAGGAGGTCGGCAGCGACCTCATCCTCGGCACGGATCCGGACTCCGACCGCGTCGGTGTCATGGTCCGCGGTGCGGACGGCGAGTATCACACCATCACCGGCAACCAGATGGGCGTGCTGCTGCTCGACTATATCATCACGGCGCGCCGCCGCAAGGGCACGCTGCCGGAAAACGCGGCCGCGATCTCGACGATCGTCACGTCCAAGATGGTGCGCCGCATCTGTGATGTGAACAACATCCACTTTGACGAGACGTTCACGGGCTTCAAATTCATGGCCGAGAAGCTGGCCGAGTACCAGCGCGACGGTTCGTATCAGTACGTGCTCGCCTTCGAGGAGAGCTACGGCTACATGATGGGTGACTATGTCCGCGACAAGGACGCCGTGACTGCTTGTGTGATGATCACGGAGATGGCGGCGTACTACTTCGAGCAGGGCATGACGCTCGCGCAGGCGCTCGACGCGCTGTATGAAAAGTACGGCTTCTATGGTGAGCGCACGCTCAACCTCGTCATGCCGGGTCTCGACGGGCTGGAGAAGATGCGCGCGCTCATGGCGCAGCTGCGCCGCGAGCCGCTGCAGGAGATTGCGGGCACGAAGGTCGTGCGTATGCGCGACTATCAGGACGGCTCGGTGTACGTCATGGGCCTCGGCAAGATGGACAAAACGCCCATCTCCGGCTCGAACGTGCTGTACTTTGAGCTGGACGACGGCTGCTCGTTCATCGTCCGCCCGTCCGGCACGGAGCCGAAGATCAAGGTGTACATCCTTGGCGTCGGCGCGACGCGCTCCGAGTGCGACGAGCGCGTGCAGCGCTACGCGCAGTTCGCCGAGACGCTGCGCGGCTGAACCAAAACCACACGCCCCGGCCCTCCGGCAGTTTTCGCCGGAGGGCCGGATTTTTGAGGGATCGCTATGAAAGAGAAAATCAAGCAGCTCTTTGGCCTCTTCGGCGCGTTCGCCGTCGTCGGCGTGACGACGTTCGGCGGCGGCTATGCCATGCTGCCCGCGCTGCAGCGCGAGGTCGTGGAAAAGCGCCGCTGGGCCACGGAGGAAGAGGTCATGGACTGGTACGCCATCGGCCAGTGCACACCGGGCGTCATCGCGGTCAACACCGCCACGTTCGTCGGGCAGAAGCAGGCGGGCGTCTGGGGCGGCATCTTTGCCACGCTGGGCGTCGTGTTCCCGTCGCTCGTGATCATTATGATCATCGCGGCTTTTATTCAGAACTTCGCGCACCTGCCTGCCGTGCAGAACGCGTTCGCTGGTATCCGTGTGTGCGTGTGCGTGCTCATCCTCAACGCCGTCGTGAAGCTGTGGAAAAAATCCGTCGTGGACAGGAAGACGTTTCTGATCTTCCTGCTCGTGTTCGCGGGCAGCGTGTTTCTGAATGTCTCGCCGGTGCTGTATGTGCTCGCGGCTGCGCTCGCCGGCATCGTCATCAAGGAACTGGAGGCGCGTAAGGCATGATCTATCTGCGCCTGTTCTGGGAGTTTTTCAAGACCGGTCTCTTTTCTGTCGGCGGCGGGCTCGCCACGCTCCCGTTTATTTATGACATGTCCGACCGCACGGGCTGGTTCACCTATCAGCAGATCGCGGACATGGTCGCGGTGTCGGAGTCCACGCCCGGCCCCATCGGCGTCAACACGGCGACGTATGTGGGCTACATCACGGGCGGCGTTCCCGGCGCGCTCGTCGCGACGCTCGGTCTCGTCACGCCGGCGGTCATCTGCATCCTCATTATCGCCTCGTGCCTGAAAAAGTTCCGGGAAAACCGATTTGTCGACCATGCGTTTTATGGGCTGCGTCCGGCATCCGCTGCGCTGATCGCGGCGGCGGGCTTTTCCGTCGTGCGCATCTCGCTGCTGCAGGAGAGCGCCTTTCAGGCCAGCGGCCGGTTCACGGATCTGTTTTTCTGGAAAGGGCTGCTGCTCGCAGCCGTCATCTGGGTGCTGACGAATGTCGTCAAGCCGACGAAAAAGCTGCACCCGATCGTGTACATCGCGGCGTCCGCCGTCGTCGGCATCGTGTTCTCGTTTGCCGGCGTGTGAGCTCAAAGAAGGTTCGCCAGAACCCACATACACAGCGCGGAGACCGTTCCGTGCAGCAGGCGCCCGACCGTGTGTCGGGCGCTTTTGATGTCTGTCCCGGCGATGACCGCCGCCGTCTGACAGTGCACGGACACGCCGCCCCAGCCGGTGAGAAAGGCCGCAAGCGCGAGGTTTGCCGGCGTCGGCGCCAGCCCCTGCATCGCGCCGATGCCCGTGCCGAGCTCGAGCACGCCCGTGCACAGCGCGCGGGCAAAGTGCAGCTCCAGTCCGAGCCGCGCGGCAAGCGTGCCCACCAGCGCGGGCAGCAGGCCGGAGGCGTCGAGCACCCCGGTCACGACGCTGAACGTGACCACGAAGCCGCTGACCGTCAGCACCGCGCGCACCGCGCTGCGCACGGCCTCCGGCAGCGCCTGCGAGAGCGACACGGCCGCGATCTGCGCGCGCTCTTCCGGCGGAAAACCGCCGCTGCGCGGGGCAAAGAGCATGCCAACGATCACGGCGGACAGCACGTGCACGCCATAGAGCAGCAGCCCATAGCCCGCGCTGTGAAACACGCCCACGCCCGCCGCACCGACGAGAAACGCCGGGCCGGAATTGTTGCAGAACGCGAGCGCGCGTTCTGCCTGCTCGCGTGTGAGCGTACCGCTGCGCCGCAGCCGGGCCACGGCGTCCGCGCCGAGCGGATATCCGCCCGTTACGCCCAGCAGCAGTGCCGATGCACCCGCGCCGCCGATGCCGAAGAGCCGCTGCGTCACGGGGGAGAGCCATCTGCCGAGGATGCCCGGCAGCCCGAGCTGCTGCAGCAGCGACGAGAGAATGAAAAACGGCAGCAGCGACGGCACGATCATCTGCGCGCAGAGCGTAAGCCCCGCGCGCGCACTCTCGAGTGCCGCCTGCGAGCACAGCAGCAGCGCGCCGAGCGCTGCCAGCGTTGCTGCGAGCGCGATGTAATTGCCCCGTTTGCCTTCCACCGGCATCCCTCCCGGAAATACATTCTCGTGCATTTGTATGCCTGTCCCGGCCTAAACTTGCCTGCGGGCGCATAAAATGGCTTGCAGCGAAGGGGGTGAGCCGGTGAAGCGGCTGTCAGATATTCCGCTCGAGATCGCGGAGCGGCTGGACCTGCCGGCGGAATCCGTGGCCGGCGTGCCGAAGCTGACCGTGACCGGCCGGCGCCGCGCGCTGGTGGAAAACCACTGTGGTCTGCTCGAATACAGCCATGAGTGCATCGTGGTCGACGGTGGGCGGGTGCGCGTGTGCATCCGCGGCACGAACCTGCAGCTCGTGGCCATGGACAGCACGGCGCTGCTGATCTCCGGCACGATCGCGTGTGCCGAGTTTGCGTGAGGTGATGGGGTTTGACGCGGTGGATCCTGGCCCTTTGCGGCTATGTGCGGCTGGAGGTGTGCGGCGTGCACCCGGAGCGCGTGCTCAATGCGTGCGCGGCGGCGGGCATCGCCTGCATGGCGTCCGAACCGGTGGATGCCTATACACTGCGTATCACGGTGCGCGTGCGCTGCGAGGAGACGGTCACGGAGCTGGCGCGCCGGTGCCAGTGCGAGGTGAAAACGCTCTACCGCCGCGGTCTGCCGCAGCTGCTGCGGCGTGCGGCGCGCTACCGGGGCGCGTGCGCGGGGCTGCTGGCGGTGGTGCTGGTGCTGCTGACATCGTCAATGTTCATCTGGCGCATCGACGTGACCGGCAACGAGACGCTTACGACCGGGCAGATCCTGCGCTGTCTGGACGAGTGCGGCGTGCGCCCGGGTACGTACTGGCCCGCATTGTCGAACGATCTGGTGCGCAACGACATGGTCCTGCGCCTGCCGGAGCTGCGCTGGCTCACCGTGAACGTGCACGGCAGCCGCGCCGAGGTGATCGTGCGCGAAAAGGAGCCCCTGCCGGACATCACGCCGGACGACACGCCCGTGAGCATTTACGCCTCCGCGACTGGGGTCATCCTGAGCATGGACGTCTACGCCGGGGAGGTACGCGTCGCGCCCGGTGCGGCGGTGGAGCCGGGCGATGTGCTCGTGTCCGGCGCGGTCACGGACCTCGGCGGCGGTGTGCGCCCGGTGTGCGCCCGTGCCGATATCCGTGCGCGCACGCGGCAGGTGCTGACGGGGCAGATCGCCCTGACGGAGACCGAAAAACAGCCCGCGCACGGCGCGCACACACGCTGGGCGCTGCGCGCGGGGAAAAAGCGGATCAATTTTTATCAAAACAGTGGAATTTCGGACGCGAAATGTGATAAAATCACTCATGAATATCCTTTTGCGATCCGGGGCGTGTTCATACTGCCGTTTTCGCTGGTGCGCGAGCGCGTGCAGCCGTATCGGACGGCGGACGCGCCGGTTTCGGAGGACGCGGCGCGCGCATCGCTCGAGCAGACGCTGCTGCAGCAGCTGCGCGAGACGATCGGCGACGATGGCGCGATCATTTCCTATGAAACGGCGGCGGAGGACGCCGGCGGTGTGCTGACCGTGACGCTCACGGCCGAGTGCGAGCAGGAGATCGGCCGCGCGCAGGCGACGCCGGACGCGGAATTTTTACAGCTTCGGCCGCCGGCCGGGGAAGGGACTACAGCAGATGATTGAAAAAACCATGGAAGTCGACAGAATGGAGGACGTCATCAGCGTGTTCGGGTCGTTTGACCAGAACCTGCGGATGATCGAGACCGAATACAATGTGCGCGTGACCGACCGCGACGAGCAGATCCACATCACCGGCGAGGCCGAGAACGTGCTCTATGCCGAAAAGGCCATCGCCGGCCTGCTGTCGCTGGCGGCCAAGGGCGAGGAGATCGGCGAGCAGAACGTGCGCTATATCTTCCGCCTTGTGCGCGAGGGCCGGGAGCAGAAAATTCAGGAGCTTGCGGGCGACGTGGTGTGCATCACGGCCAAGGGCAAGCCCATCAAGGCCAAGACGCTTGGCCAGCGCGCATATCTGGATGCCATCGAGCAAAACACGATCACGCTCGGCGTCGGCCCCGCCGGCACCGGTAAGACGTACCTCGCCGTGGCGGAGGCGGTCGCGGCGTTTCGCGCCGAGCGCGTCAACCGCATCATCCTCACGCGTCCGGCGGTCGAGGCGGGCGAGCGGCTGGGCTTTCTGCCCGGCGACCTGCAGAACAAGGTCGACCCCTACCTGCGCCCGCTGTACGACGCGCTCTTCGAGATGCTCGGCGCGGACGCCTACGCGAAGTATCTCGAGCGCGGCAATATCGAGGTCGCGCCGCTGGCGTATATGCGCGGCCGCACGCTCGACGACAGCTTCATCATCCTCGACGAGGCGCAGAACACCTCCCGCGAGCAGATGAAGATGTTCCTGACGCGCATCGGCTTCGGCTCGCACGTTGTCATCACCGGCGACGTGACGCAGATCGACCTGCCGTCGGACAAGCCGTCCGGCCTCAAGGAGGCCATCCGCATCCTCGACCGCATTGACGACATCGCCATCTGCCGCCTGACGGGCGCGGACGTCGTGCGCCACGCGCTCGTGCAGAAGATCATCGCCGCCTACGAGCAGGATGATAAGCAGAAAGAAAAACGCGCCGCGGCCGCGGCCAAAAAGCCCGCCGTGCGCAAGACGACAGTGAGGAAAAAAGCATGACACAGGCGAAGATCACCATCACCCGCACGCGCCGCGGTCTGGGATTTCCGGATACGCAGCGCTATGTCAAGCGCGCGGCCGCCGCAGCGCTCAAGGCCGAGGGCGTGACCGTCCCGTGCGAGCTCGACGTGACGCTCACGGACGACGCCGTCATCCACACCATCAACCGCGAGCAGCGCGGCGTGGACCGCGCGACGGACGTGCTGTCGTTTCCCATGAACGAGCTCACGCCCGGCGCGTTCGACCCCGATGCCTGCGAGTGGGACTACGAGACCGACCGCGCCATGCTCGGCGACATGGTCATCTCCATGGAGCGCTGCGCCGAACAGGCCGAGACCTACGGCCACAGCTTCGCGCACGAGGTCAGCTATCTGACCGTGCACTCCGTGCTGCACCTGCTCGGCTACGACCATGTGGACGAGGGCGAGGACAAGCGCCGCATGCGCGCGCGCGAAAAAGAGATCATGCGTCTGCTGGACGTATAAGGAGAAACGAATGATTACCAAAACCGCTATGATCACCATCTGCGGACGGCCGAACGTCGGCAAGTCCACACTTACCAACGCCCTCGTGGGCGAGAAGATCGCCATCGTCTCGAACAAGCCCCAGACGACGCGCAACCGCATCAGCGCCGTCGTCAACCGCGGCGATACGCAGCTGATCCTGATGGACACGCCGGGCTTTCACAAGCCGCGCAACCGTCTGGGCGACTATATGGTGCAGGTCGTGCGTGAGAGCGTGGCGGACGTTGACGGCGTGATGCTCGTCGTCGAGCCCATTGCCTCCATCGGCGAGCAGGAGCACGCGCTCATCGAGCGCATCCGCACGTCCAACGCCCCGGCCGTGCTCGTCATCAACAAAATCGACACGGTGGAAAAGCCGGAGCTGCTGGCCGTCATCGCCGCCTATTCCGAGGCCCTGCCGTGGCGCGCGATCGTGCCGGTGTCGGCCCAGAACGGTGACGGGCTCGAGGAGCTCTTCGATGAGCTCGCGCAGCTTGCCGTGCCGGGGCCGCAGCTGTTCCCGGATGATATGATCTCCGACATGCCGGAAAAGCAGATCTGCGCCGAGCTCGTGCGCGAAAAGCTGCTGTTGTGCCTCGATAAGGAGATCCCGCACGGCACGGCCGTCGAGGTCACAAGATTTTCCGAGCGCGATAACGGCATCATCGACATGGACGTGACCATTTACTGCGAAAAAGAGAGCCACAAGGGCATCATCATCGGCAAGCGCGGTGCCATGCTCAAAAAGATCGGTGAGCTCGCGCGGCAGGACATCGAGCGCTTCATGGGCACGAAGGTGTACCTGCAGACGTGGGTCAAGGTGAAGGAAAACTGGCGCGACTCGGCCGCCCAGCTGCGCAATTTTGGCTTTACCGACCAGTGACCCTTTATTACCAGCCATAAATCCACCCCGCTGTGCAGACACTATGCCCAGCGAGGTGGTTCATTGTGCAAGACGATGTTTTCTGGCAGCTGTTCGCGGATACCGGCGATCCGCTCGGCTACCTTTACTACCGCGCCGCGCAAAACGCGCTGGCGCAGACGACCGATGAGTCTGCGGCGGATGCGACCGTCCGCCGCCCGGCCTGATGAGGTACATACGATGTTTCTTACGACCCGAGGTCTCGTCCTGCGCGAGGTGCGCTACAAAGAGGCGGACAAGATCCTCACCGTGCTCACGCAGCACGAGGGGAAGGTGACCGTCCGCGCGCGCGGCGCGCTGCGCAAGGGCAGCCGCATCACGGCGGCGACGCAGCTGCTGACGTATTCGGACATGACGATTTTTGAAAACCGTGGCCGCCGCACGCTCAACGAGGCGTCCACGGTCGAGGAGTTTCTCGGCCTGCGCACAGACCTTGGCGCGTTCGCGCTCGGGAGCTATTTTGCCGAGCTGCTCGAGACCGTGTCCGCCGAGGAATACCCCGACCCGCCGGTGCTGCAGCTCGGGCTCAACAGCCTGTATGCGCTCAGCCGCGCGCTCTGCCCGCCGGAGCAGATCAAGGCCGTGTTCGAGCTGCGGCTCATGTGCCTCGCGGGCTACGAGCCGGACTTGTCCTGCTGCGCGCAGTGCGGTGCGGCAGAGCCGGACGAGCCATGGTTTTCCCCGCGCGGCGGCGCGGTGTACTGTGCGCACTGCCGGGGCGCAAGCTCCTCGGCCGTCACGCCGCTGCTGCCGGAGACGCTGGCCGCCATGCGGCACATCGTGAACGCCGACCCCAAAAAGATCTTTTCCTTCACGCTCGGCGACGCGGGCCGCAGACAGCTTGCGCACGTGTGCGAGGATTATACGGCGACGCAGCTCGAACGCGGCTTTGCGTCGCTCGATTACTGGAAGAAGGTGAAAGACTGACATGAAGCACATCCTCATGATCGCTACCGGCGGCACCATCGCGTCCAAGGAGACGGCCGACGGTCTCACGCCGCAGCTCACCTCCGGTGAGCTCCTTGCCGAGGTACCGGAGCTTGAGCAGCTGTGCCGGATCGACACCGTGCAGCTCATGAACCGCGACAGCACGAACATCAACAGCCGCGACTGGCTGCGGATGGCGGCCTGCGTGCGCGGGCACTATGACGCTTACGACGGTTTTGTCCTCACGCACGGCACGGACACGATGGCCTACACAGCGGCGGCGCTGTCATACCTGATTCAGAATAATGCCAAGCCCGTCGTCATCACCGGCTCGCAGAAGTCGATCTTCAACCAGGACACCGACGCGCGCGAGAACCTGCGCGACGCCTTTCTCTACGCCTGCGACGACGGCGCCTGCGGCGTGCACATCGTCTTTGACCACAAGGTAATCCTTGGCACCCGCGCGCGCAAGATGCGCACGAAGAGCTACAACGCCTTTTCGAGCATCGACTACCCCGAGACGGCCATCCTGCGCGGCCGGCAGGTCGTGTATTACATCCCGGAGCACGTCACAGGCGCGCCGGAGTTTTACGACCGGCTCGACCCCGGCGTGTTCGTGCTCAAGCTCATCCCCGGCATCGATGCCGGCATTTTCGACTACCTCAAGGCCCATTACCGCGCGCTCGTGATCGAGAGCTTCGGCGTCGGCGGCCTGCCATGCTACGGCGACGAGAGCTTTTTCCACGCCGTGCGCGACTGGGTGCAGTCCGGACGCGTCATCGTCATGACGACGCAGGTGCCGCACGAGGGCAGTGACATGGAAGTGTATCAGGTCGGCCACCGCGCCAAGCGCGAGCTGGGCCTCATCGAGGCTTACAGCATGACGAGCGAGGCTGTGGTCACAAAGCTGATGTGGATCCTCGGCCAGACGGACGATTACGCGGAGATCTGCCGCCTGTTTCGGATGCCGGTGCAGAAGGATCAGATCTACTGAGGAGGAAGCGCCATGGATTTTCAGGCAGAATACCGCAGCAAGCTGCGCACCCCCGCCGAGGCGGTGCGCGCGGTGAAAAACGGCGACTGGGTGGACTATACGTCCGCGCTCGGCTTTCCGCCGCTGCTCGATGCGGCGCTCGCCGCCCGGCGCGACGAGCTGCACGATGTGAAGGTGCGCGGCAACCTCTGTGCCGGCCCGGTGCAGATCGTGGAGTGCGACCCGGAGCAGGCGCATTTTCTCTACCACACCTGGCACTGCTCGGCGTATGAGCGCAGGCTGTGTGACCGCGGCCTGTGCTACTATACGCCGATGATCTTCCGCAACCTCGCGTGGTACTACCGCGAATTTCTGACGGTCAACGTCGCCATGGCGTCCGTCGCGCCGATGGACCGCCACGGGTACTTTAACCTCTCGGCCGCGACCGGCGTGTCCCGCGCCATCCTCGACCGGGCGGACATCGTCATTCTTGAGGTCAATGAGCACCTGCCGCGCCTGCGCGGCGGGTTTGACGAGGTCATCCACATTTCCGATGTGGACATGGTCGTCGAGGGGGCGCACGCGCCGTTTGCCGACTTGCCCGCGCACCCGGCGACGGCGGAGGACACCGCCATCGCGAATCTTCTCCTGCCGCACATCTGCGACGGGGCGACCGTCCAGCTTGGCATCGGCGGCATGCCCACCGTGCTTGGAAAGCTGCTGGCCCAGTCCGGCCTGCGCGACCTCGGCATGCACACGGAGCTGTGCTCGGACGCGTACCTCGACCTGTACGAGGCCGGTGTGCTCACGAACCGCCGCTGCACGCTCCACCGCGGGCAGGGCATGCTCGGCATCGCGCTCGGGTCGAAGCGGCTGTATGACTGGCTGGACGACAATCCGGGCATCATTGCGGCGCCGCTGTCGTATGTCAATGCGCCGGAGGTCATCGCGCAGCTCGACAACATGGTGTCCATCAACAGCTGCATCGCGGCCGATCTCTACGGGCAGGTTGCGTCCGAAAGCTCCGGCCTGCGCCAGATCAGCGGCACGGGCGGCCAGCTCGACTTTCTCACGGGCGCGGCGATGGCCCGCGGCGGCAAGGCGTTTATCTGCATGACGTCCACGTTCACGGACAAGCAGGGCACACGCCGCTCGCGCATCCTGCCGCACTTCGGCGGCGACATCGTCACGTCCCCGCGCTCGCAGGCGTATTACCTCGCGACGGAGTACGGCGTGGTCAACCTCGCCGGGCGCAGCACGTGGGAGCGCGCCGAGGGGCTCGTGTCCATTGCGCACCCGGACTTTCGCGAGCAGCTCATTGCGGCTGCCGAGGCGCAGAAGATCTGGCGCCGGAGCGCGAAACGTTAAGTACGCGCTAAGATGCGGAGCTGTGCGCAGATTTCACTTGTTTTCCCGCGCGCCATCGCATACAATGGAGACCGATAAGGGAGTAATTGGCGCGAATCTTCGCGCGGCCCAGCCAACAACCGATCCCTGGGATCTGGCCCGGTCTGAAATGATGAGACTTATCTGCCGAGAGGCAGATAAGTCTTTTTTTCATTTCCGGGAAAACTATATCGGACACTTGAAGGAGGACGAAACCGTGGACTACTACCGGCAGCCGCCATCGGACACCCTGCACGCACTCGACAGCACGCCCGACGGTCTCACACCAGAGCAGGCCGCCGCGCGCCTTGCGCGCGACGGGCGCAATGTGCTCACCGAACCGCCGAAACCATCGCTCGTGAAACGCTTTTTCCAGCAACTGGCCGATCCTATGATCCTCGTGCTGCTCGCGGCGGCGCTGATTTCGGCCATCACGAGCGCGTATGCGCACGAAAGCTTTGCCGATGTCATCATCATTCTCATCGTCGTCATCATCAACGCGGTGCTCGGCGTGTACCAAGAGAGCAAGGCCGAGCAGGCCATCGCCGCCCTGAAGGAACTGAGCGCCGCGCACAGCCGCGTCCTGCGCGGCGGGAAGCTCGTCACCGTCCCCAGCGAGGAGCTGGTCGCGGGTGATGTGCTCGTGCTTGAGGCGGGCGACGCCGTTCCGGCCGATGCGCGCGTACTCGAGAGTGCAAGCCTGCGCGCCGAGGAGGCCGCCCTGACCGGCGAGAGCGTGCCGGTGACAAAATCGCCCGACGCGCTCACAGCCGCCGGTGACATCGGTCTCGGCGACCGCAGCAACATGCTCTATCTCGGCAGCAGCATCGTCTACGGACGCGGCCGCGCCGTCGTCACAGAGACCGGCATGCAGACGCAGATGGGCCACATCGCCGACGCGCTCACGCAGACAAAGGAGAATAAGACGCCCCTGCAGCTGCGCCTGTCGCAGCTGAGCCGCATCCTGACGTGGCTCGTGCTGGGCATCTGCGTGGTGGTGTTCGTGGTCGGCGTGCTGCGCGCCGGGACCATCAACGGCCGCGTCGTGCTCGACACATTCCTCATCGCTGTCAGCCTCGCGGTCGCGGCGATCCCGGAGGGGCTGGCCGCAGTCGTAACGATCGTGCTGTCGATCGGCGTGACGAACATGAGCCGCCGCAGCGCGGTCATCCGCCGGCTCACGGCCGTGGAGACGCTCGGCTGCGCGCAGGTCATCTGCTCGGATAAGACCGGCACGCTCACGCAAAACCGCATGACCGTGACCGAGTGCGCGGGCAGCGACGAGCACCTGCTCGCTGCCGCCATGGCTCTGTGTGTCGACGCGGTGTACGACCCGGACACGGACACCGTGACCGGCGAGCCGACCGAGGCTGCGCTCGTGCGCTGGGCGGTCGCGCAGGGCCTGTCGCCGAGCGCGCTGCGCGCGCAGTATCCGCGCGTGGCCGAGGCACCGTTTGACAGCGAGCGCAAGATGATGAGCACGCTGCACACGGATGGCAGCTCCGTCGTGCAGTACACCAAGGGCGCGCCCGACGTGCTGCTGCCGCTGTGCGACCGCATCTGGATCGACGGCCGCGCTGAGCCCATGACGGACGCGCACCGCGCCGAGATCGCGGCGCGCAACCGCGACATGACGGGCCGGGCCCTGCGCGTGCTGGCAGCGGGCATGCGCACGTATGACGCGCTGCCGGACGACACATCCCCCGCAGCGCTCGAGCAGCACCTGTGCTTTCTCGGTCTGGCTGGCATGATCGACCCGGTGCGTCCTGAGGTCGTGGACGCCATCCGCGCCTGCCGCAGCGCCGGCATCCGCCCGATCATGATCACCGGCGACCACGTGGACACCGCCACCGCAATCGCCAAAGAGCTCGGTCTGCTCGCCCCCGGCGACGAGGCCGTCACCGGCACGGAGCTGAGCGCCATGGACGATGACACGTTCCGCCGCCGTCTGCAGCACATCAGCGTTTATGCCCGCGTGCAGCCGGAGCACAAGACCCGCATTGTCAAGGCCTGGCGCGATGCCGGCTTCGTCACTGCCATGACCGGCGACGGCGTCAATGACGCGCCGAGCATCCGCGCGGCGGACATCGGCATCGGCATGGGCGTCACCGGCACGGACGTGACAAAAAACGTGGCCGACATGGTGCTCGCCGATGATAACTTCGCCACCATTGTCGGCGCGGTCGAAGAGGGCCGCCGCATTTATGACAACATCCAGCGCGCGATCAAGTTCCTGCTCGGCTCGAACATGAGCGAGGTGCTGAGCATTTTCACCGCGACGATGCTCGGTTTCATGATCCTTGAGCCTGTGCACCTGCTGTGGATCAATCTCCTGACCGACTGCTTTCCGGCGCTCGCGCTCGGCATGGAGCGCGCGGAGCCGGACGTCATGTCCCGCCCGCCGCGCAGCGCACGCGAGAGCATTTTCGCCCACGGCGTCGGCTTCGACTGCGTGTATCAGGGCGTCATGTGTGCAATCCTGACGCTGGCGGCGTTTTTCATCGGCCATTACATGGAGTACGGCGTCTGGACGCTCACAAATTCGCCCGACGGCACGACCATGGCGTTTCTGACCCTGAGCATGGCGGAAATTTTCCACAGCTTCAATATGCGCGCGCACCGGGCAAGTATCTTCACGATCTGCACGCCCAACTGGACGCTCGTCGGCGCGGCCGCAGCGAGTCTTGCGCTCACGACGCTGTGCATTTATGTGCCGTTTCTGGCCGATGCGTTTGATTTCACGGCCATCTCCGCCGCCGAGTACGCCGTGGCCATGGGGCTCGCGGTCTTGGTCATCCCGGTCGTGGAGCTCGTCAAATGTGTGCAGCGCGCGGTGGAAAAACGCGCGGCGCACGCATGATTTCCGGCGCATTGGTGCACACTAACCCCGATTCCAACGAGAGGAGATGGGTGCTGTGCGCCAGGTGCTGCCGGTTCCCCAGCGCGTGATGGCCGTCGTGCTGTCGGTGCTGTTCGTGTTCTGTCCGTTCGCGGCCTATGCCGCCGGGGAGACCGACGCTGCTGCTGATCCCGTGCTGCTGCCGATCATCATGTATCATGAGGTGAAGCCCGATAAATCCGGCAAGGACGCCATCCAGCCGTGGGAGTTCGAGACGGACCTCAAATGGTTGGCCAACAATGGCTACACGACGATCGTCATGGCGGACCTCATCGCCTACGTGCGCGACGGCACGCCGCTGCCGGAAAAGCCCATCATCCTCAGCTTTGACGACGGATACTATAATAATTACGTCTATGTCCTGCCGCTGCTGCAGCAGTATTCGGCGCGGATCGTTCTCTCGCTCCTCGGACGCAACACGGATGATTTCACCGAGTGGCCGAGCAAGAGCATCGACTATGCGCACGTCACGTGGAGCCAGCTCAACGAAATGCTCGACACCGGCCTCGTCGAGGTGCAGAACCACTCGTATGACCTGCACGCCTACACATCCGAGCGGCACGGCTGCATGCAGAACCGGGGCGAGTCGGACGCGGCGTATACGCAGCTGCTGCGCGCAGACCTTCAGCGCCTGCAGGATGAGCTCGCGGAGCACACCGGCCGCACGCCGGACACCTTTGCCTATCCCTACGGCAAGTACGGCGACCTGACGGACACCGTTCTACGCGACATGGGCTTTCAGGCAACGCTGACGTGCGACTGGGGCGTGAACCACATCACGCGCGATCCGTCCTGCCTTTACCGGCTCGGGCGTATCTGCCGGTCGCACAATCAGCCGCTGCAGTCTGTGCTCCAGCGTGCGATGAAGGCGACGGCGTGAGCGGATGAAAACAGAAGACAGAAAGGGCACGCATCTTGCGGATGCGTGCTTTTTCGTGCTTTGCACGCACCATGCGCCTTGGGCATACACTGAGGAGAAAGCGATTTGGCGCAAGCAAAGGGGGAGACGCCATGAAAATCGAGCTGCGCCGGGCCGCCATGACCTATCAGGCGCCGGACGGGGAAGTGGCGGCGCTGCGGGATGCGACCTTCGGCGTGGCCGACGGGGAGTTTGTGAGCATCGTCGGGCCGTCCGGCTGCGGAAAGTCCACGCTGCTGGCGCTCATCGCCGGTATTGAGCATCCGTCGGGCGGGGAGGTGCTCGTCGACGGGGAGCCCGTGCGCGCCCCGACGGGCAAGGCGGGGCTCATGCCCCAGCGTGACCAGCTCTTTGACTGGCGCACCATCTGGGGCAACGTGACGCTCGGGCTGGAGATCCGGCACGAGAACACGCCCGCGCGCCGCGAGGGCGTACATGATCTGCTTGAGCAGTATCAGCTCGCGGGCTTTGCGCGCAAGCTGCCAAACCAGCTCTCCGGCGGCATGCGCCAGCGCTGTGCGCTCATCCGCACGCTGGCCACATCGCCGGATGTGCTGCTGCTCGACGAACCGTTTTCCGCGCTGGATTATCAGACGCGGCTGGCCGTCTCGGGCGATATTTCGCAGATCATCCGCCGCGAGCACAAGACGGCCCTGCTCGTCACGCACGATATTTCCGAGGCCATCAGCCTCTCGGACCGCATCGTCGTCCTGTCACACCGGCCCGCGACCGTCAAGGCCATCCACGACCTCGGCGCGCTGCGCACCGTTCCGCCGCTTGAGCGGCGCAGCCGGCCGGAGTTTCAGACGCTGTTCAATCAAATATGGGAGGAGCTGGATGTCAATGTCTGAACGATCGCCCTCCCCGCAGCGCGCGGCCTATCTGCGCGCGCAGCGCCGCCGCCGTCGGCTCGTGCTGGCGCTGCAGATTTTGCTGCTGGCCGTGTTTCTCGGCCTGTGGGAGCTCTCGGCGCGGCTTGGCTGGGTGGACGCCTTCATCGTCAGCAGCCCGTCGCGTGTGGTGCATACGCTCGTGGGCCTGCAGGCTTCCGGGGAGCTGTGGCTGCACATCGGCACGTCATGCCTGGAGGTCGTGGTCGGCTTCGTGCTCGGGACGCTTTTCGGCACGCTCATCGCCATTGGCCTGTGGTGGAGCGAACTGCTCTCGCGCGTGCTCGACCCGTATCTGGTCGTGCTCAACGCGCTGCCGAAAACAGCGCTCGGCCCGGTGTTCATCGTCTGGATCGGCGCAGGCACCGAGTCGATCATTGCCATGACGATCGCGATCTCGGTCTTTGTCACGATCCTGAATATGCATGTCGGCTTCCTGTCCACGGACCGGGAGAAGATCCGCCTGATGCAGACGCTCGGCGCGACCCGGCATCAGATCCTGTGGCGGCTGGTCATTCCGGCCAACTACGCCACGCTCTTCAATACACTGCGCGTGAACGTCGGCCTGTCGTGGGTCGGCGTGATCATGGGCGAATTTCTGGTCTCCAAAGCCGGCCTCGGCTATCTGATCGTTTACGGGTCGCAGGTGTTCAACATGGATCTCGTGATGGCGACCGTCCTCGTGCTTGCGGTGGCGGCCGTCGTGATGTATCAGCTGGTGCTGTGGCTGGAGAAATTTTTCAAAAATCGGTTGGGAGTGACGCAATGAAACGGTTTCTTTGTGGGGTTCTGTCGGCGCTGATGCTGGTGGTCCTGTGCGCCTGCGGCAAGCAGGAGACGGCCACCGTCCGCCTGAGCGAAGTGACACATTCGGTGTTCTACGCGCCGCAGTACGTGGCGCTGGAGCAGGGGTTTTTCACCGATGAGGGGCTGAATATCGAGCTGACCAACGGCGGCGGCGCCGACAAGGTCATGACGGCGGTGCTCACCGGGCAGGCGGACATCGGTCTCGCCGGGCCGGAGGCGTGCATCTATGTCTACAATCAGGGCAAGGACGATCATCCGGTCGTGTTCGGCCAGCTCACGAAGCGCGACGGGTCGTTCCTCGTCGGGCGTGAGGATGTGCCGTTTTCCTGGGAGCTGCTGCGCGGCAGGACCGTCATCGGCGGCCGCGCGGGCGGCGTGCCGGAGATGACGCTCGAATACGTCATGCGGCAAAACGGTGTCGTCCCCGGCACGGATGCCACCGTGGACACGACCGTGCAGTTCAACATGATGGCCGGGGCCTTCACCGGCGGCAACGGCGACTTTGTCACGCTCTTCGAGCCAACAGCCACCGAGGTCGCGCAGGCGGGCAAGGGGTATATTCTCGCGTCCATCGGCCAGGAGAGCGGCGAGATCCCGTACACGGCCTACTTCGCCTCGCAGGCGTACATAAACGACCATGCGGACATCGTGCAGCGCTTTACCAACGCCATTGCCCGCGCGCAGAAATGGATCGCGGAGCACGACGCGGCGGAGACTGCCGAGATCATTGCCCCGCAGTTCCCGGACACGAGCGTGCCCGTGCTCACGCAGGTCGTGCAGCGCTACAAGGATATCGACGCCTGGAACACCACGCCGGTCATGACGCAGCCGTCCCTTGAGCGGCTCGAGACCGTCATGGAGACGGCCGGCGTGCTCGACCACGCCGACTGGGTGGACTTTGACCGCCTCGTCGACAACAGCTATGCCCATAACGCCTCCTGACAGGTGCAAAAATCCCCCGGCAGCAGCCGGGGGATTCGTGCGTTTTTCAAAAGAGGGGGAGAGATTACTCAGAAGCTCGCGACCACAGCGCCGTTGTAGGTGTCGGCGATGTACTGCTTCACGGCGTCGGTCTTGAGGGCCTTGAGCAGAGCCTGGGTCTTCGGGCTGTTTTCGTCGCCGGCGCGCACGGCGATGATGTTGGCGTAGGTCTGGGCGGCGGTGCCGTTGGCGTCCTCGGTGGCGAGCGCGTCGCTGATCTTCAGGCCGGCGGCCAGGGCGTAGTTGCCGTTGATGACGGCGATGGTGCCGGCAGCGGCGTTCTTGAGCTGTGCCGGGACAGTGTCAGCCTGCACGGTGACGATGTTGTAGCCGCCGTCGTCGACGATGTCGAGCGTGCTCACGCCCTTGGCGGCGTCCGCGTCATCGGGGAGCTTGATCAGGCCCTCCTGCTGGAGCAGGAACAGGGCGCGGGTCTCGTTGCTGTCGTCGGCCGGGATGATGATGGTCGCGCCCTTGGCGAGGTCCTTCAGGTCGGTGACGCCGTTGCCGTAGATGCCGAACGGCTCATAGTGGATGGTGCCGACAGAGACGAGGTTGGTGCCGTTCTTGGCGTTGAAGCTGTCAAGATAGGGCTTGTGCTGGAAGTAGTTTGCGTCGAGCGTGCCGTCGGCCAGAGCCTGGTTCGGCAGGACGTAGTCGTCATAGGTGACGATCTTGAGCTCGTAGCCTTCGTCGGCGAGGGCCTGCTTGATTTGCTCGAGGATCTCGGCATGCGGGGTGGCGCTGGCGCCGACGGTGATGACTTTGTCATCGGCAGAGGCGGGGTTCTTGTCGTCGGTGGTCTTGCTGCCGCAGGCACTCAGTGCGACGAGCGAGAACGTCAGCACGAGGGCGAGGATGAGAGACGTGATCTTTTTCATGGTAGTTTCTCCTTTATATTTTTGTTTTTAGAATTTGTGTGGTTTCGGATGATAGAATGTGCAGTTTATCAGCGGCACATTCGTCCGCGGCGGATGTTCACGCGCAACAGCGCGGGATAGTGCAGATGCATGGGGTGCCTCCTGTCAGGTGCGGGCGCGCCGGTCGGTGCGGCGGGCGATGTACATGCCGAATTCCTGCAGGATCTGCACGATGATGATCGTCAGCGCCACGCACAGCCAGACGATCTGATCGTCGTACTTCTGGTAGCCGTAAGTGATGGCGATCTGGCCGAGGCCGCCGCCGCCGATCGTACCGGCCATGGCGGAGTAGCCGAGGATGGTCACGGTGGAGATGACGGCACCGGTGATGAGCGCGGGCTTGGCTTCCGGGATGATGACCTTCCAGATGATGCGAAACGTGGACGCACCCATGGACTGCGCGGCCTCGATGACGCCGGCGTCCACTTCCTTGGCGGCGGACTCGACCATGCGCGCCACATACGGCGCGGCGGCGATGACGAGCGTCACGATCACGGCGCGGTTGCCGAGGCTGGTGCCGACGACGAACTTTGCCACCGGCAGCATGGCAACCATGAGGATGATGAACGGGATGCTGCGCAGGGCGTTGACGATGATGCCGAGTGTGCGGTTGAGCCAGCCGATGGGGTGGATGCCGTCGCGGTCGGTCATGCGCAGGATGAGGCCGACCGGCAGGCCGATGAGATAGGCAAAGAACGTGGAGATGAGCGTCATGTAAATGGTCTCCCAGATACCGAGCTGCAAGATGCCGTTTTGCCAGAGCTTGATGAGCAGATCAGACATGACTTCAATCCTCCTGTAGATAAGAGATGTGGTTGTGATCGAGCCAGCGCAGCACATCGTGGAACTGCTGCGGATCGTCGGGCAGGTCGATGACCATGTGGCCGTAGATGCTGCCCTCGACGATGCGGGTGTCGGCGAAGAGAATGTTCACCGGCACGTGACACTCGAGCGTGATGCGCGAGATGACCGGCTCGTTGGAGCAGCTGCCGTCGAAGACGAGGCGCAGACGCTTGCCCGTGCACGGTGGGAGATTTTCGGCCGGGCTCTTCGGAAGGATGAGCGCCTTGGCGATGTCGGACTTCGGGTGTGTGAACACATCGCTGACGTTGCCGATCTCGGCGATGCGGCTCTGGTCGATGACAGCCACGCGCCGGCAGATCTGCTCGATGACGCGCATCTCGTGCGTGATGACGACGATCGTCACGCCGAGCGTCTGGTTGATCTCCTTAAGCAGGCGTAGAATCGACTGCGTGGTGTTCGGGTCGAGGGCGCTGGTGGCCTCATCGCACAGGAGGTATTTCGGCCGCGTGGCGAGGGCGCGGGCGATGGCCACACGCTGCTTCTGGCCACCGGAAAGCTGCGAGGGATACGCTTTCGCGCGGTCGGACAGTCCAACGAGTTCGAGCAGCTCGGTGGCGCGGGCCTGTGCCTCGTCGCGCTTGACGCCCGCGATCTCGAGCGGGAAGCAGATGTTGCGCAGCACCGTGCGCTGCTCGAGCAGGTTGAAGCTCTGGAAGATCATGCCGATGTCCTGCCGGGCCTTGAGCAGGTCGCGGCGGCTGAGCTGCATCATGTCGCGCCCGTCGATGCGTACCGTTCCGGAGGTCGGCCGCTCGAGGAGGTTGATACAGCGCACGAGCGTGCTCTTGCCGGCGCCGCTCAGGCCGATGATGCCGAAGATCTCGCCGTCCTCGATGCGGAGGTCAACGTCCCGCAGTGCGTGGATGTCGCCGCCCGGGGAGGGGTAGGTCTTGTTGAGATGTTCGATTTCGATCATGGTGGATTCTCCCTCACAGAATGAATTTTTCGGAACAAAAAAGCAGAGGCCGGAAGACTCGTTGTCTTCCGGCCTCTGCGGATACGGCTTGGAATTTGGATCAGCCGTTATTGGAAGCGAACACAAGACGAGTCATATTTCTGAGCACGACGAGACATGCACATGCAGCCGGGCATGTACATCATCATAGCCATCATCATGTTGTTCGTCTGAGCAAACTTCATAATACGACGCGTCTCCTTTCGTTAAAAATCACGGTTTCCTGTGGAAACGAGCGCAGTATAACGCAGTTTTCCGCGCTTGTCAACCCCAGAATCCACAAAAGCAGTGCGGAATACGCATTAGAAAAATTGAATGCATCGATTCTAAAATTCGATGGTTTGCGGCGCGACATCTGGGTCGTGGCTGCACAGGGACGCCACGCAGGCGCCGTCGCGGCTCATCCCGCCGATCCAGTCGAGCGCCTTTTTGGCGCGCACGCTGTTTTCGCAGATGCCGGGCACGGTACCCTCCGCCCACGAGTGCGGGCTTGCCGCGCCGTCGGCATTGAGCAGCACGTACCGGTCACCATTGCGGATGAGCGTTGCGAACATGCCCTCCGTGTGCCCGGCGACGTGCACGAGATGAACTGAATCGTCCCCGAACAGGTCGTATGAGCGGCTCTCCGGCCCGATGTGGTTCACGCGGTACCAGAACCGTTCCGGCGGCTCGTCCATCCACAGCCTGCGGGAGGTGTAGCGCAGGTTCACGCGGCACGACCAGAAGTACTCCTCCTCCGCCACCAGCAGACGCTTTGCACCCCGCACCTCGCTGATACCCGCAATGTGGTCCGGATCGAGATGGGAAAAGAGCACATAGTCCAGATCCTGCGGCCGGATGCCGCGCGCGGCCAGCTGCTCGCCGATCGACTGCCCCGGCTCCACGACGCTGTGCACGAGCGTGTACCACCCGCGGCCGAACATGCGCAGCTGCGCTGCGCGGTCCTCGATGCCGGTGGGGCTCACAGTGCGCGGCAGCCCGGCGTCCACCAGAAACAATCCCTTTGGGTGCTCCACCAGATACGCCGACACCGGCAGCCAGATGCGTGCATCGTTCTTCAGCCGCCGCGCGTCCGCCTTTGCCGGCCAGCGCCACTGGGCGCTGGCCGGCAGGTTCGGCGCCACGCCGATCTTTCCACAGTGCAGAACATGGATCCGGATCTGAGCCATTGCCGTTTCCTCCTCGAGAATCTGCGTGATATTGACCAAATGGTTATGAAAAAGCATAGCACCGCCTGTTGAAAATGTCAAGACAGGCAGGCGAAATTGACCGGAATTTTGCAATCTTCAACAATGTGTTGCCCATTTGCATATTGAATTGTATCTGTGAGATGTGCTACAATAGATTGCGTATCTATTCACAAACCAGGGAATGAAAACAAAATATTTAAAGGGGAAGAAAGGAGCCTGAAAATGGCAAGAGAACTGATCCTGAAACTAGGCAAAAAGATCACCGACCGTGTGGACGTCAAGCTCGGCATGACGAAGCTCGACGAGGATTCGCCCGAGTATTATGGCCTGGCCAGCGTCGTCACCGACGAGATGGCGGAGCTCGCGCTCGCGATGAAGGTGCGCGTGCCGACCACACCGGCCGAGATCGGCAAGAAGGTAGGCAAGGATCCCGTCTACGTGGAGCAGCTGTTTGACCAGATGTCCATGATCGGCTTGCTCGAGTACAACTGGGAGAACGCCGACCATCACAAGCAGTGGACGCTGCCGATCTTCGTGCCCGGTTCTGCCGAGCTGATGAACATGAACCTCCAGCAGGTGGAGACGCACCCGGAGATCGCGCAGTTTTTCGAGCGCATGGCGTTTCTGCCGCTGACGAAGATCACCTGCATGGTGCCTCCCGGAGGCGCCGGCGTCGGCATGCACGTCATCCCGGTCGAGAAGGCTATCCCGGCCACGAACGAGTCGGTCGATGTCGAGCACATCTCCCACTGGCTGAAGAAGTATGAGGGGCACATCGGCGTCGGCTACTGCTCCTGCCGCAACGCCATGCGCATTCAGGGCGAGGGCTGCGGCGAGCTGCAGGACGAGCTGTGCATTGCCGTCGGCCAGTTTGCCGACTACTGCCGCGAGACCGGCAAGGGCCGCGACATTACCTATGAAGAGGCGATGGAGATCATCCAGCGCGCCGAGGACAACGGCTATGTCCACCAGATCACGAACATCGACGGTGAGGACAAGATCTTCGCCATCTGCAACTGCGCGCTCGGCTCCTGCTTCGCGCTGAGAACGAGCCAGCTGTTCAACACGCCCAATATGTCCGCCTCTGCTTACCGCGCCCATGTCGATGCCGAGAAGTGCGTCGCCTGCGGCAAGTGCGCCGAGGTCTGCCCGGCCGGCGCCGCCAAGCTCGGCCAGAAGCTGTGCACCAAGACCGGCCCCGTGGTCTATCCGCAGCAGCCGCTGCCGGACGACAATCACTGGGGCGAGCATATGTGGAGCCCGAACTATAAGGATGACAACCAGAAGCAGTGCCACGAGTCCGGCACCGCCCCCTGCAAGACCGCCTGCCCGGCACACATCGCCGTGCAGGGCTACATCAATCTGGCCGCGCAGGGCCGTTATCTGGACGCGCTCAAGCTCATCAAGCAGGATAACCCGTTCCCGGCCGTCTGCGGCAGCATCTGCAACCGCCGCTGCGAGGAAGCCTGCACCCGCGGCGATGTCGACCGCGCCGTCGCCATCGACGAGATCAAAAAGTTTGTCGCCGAGCAGGAGCTCCAGGCCGACAAGCGCTACATCCCGAAAGTTATCACCCACCGCGGCATCGCCGATCCGTACCCGGAGAAGATCGCCATCATCGGCGCCGGCCCGGCCGGCCTGTCGTGCGCCTACTATCTGGCGAACATGGGCTACGAAAACGTCACCGTGTTTGATAAAAACGAGGTGCCCGGCGGCATGCTGACCCTCGGCATCCCGAGCTTCCGCCTCGAGAAGGATGTCGTTAATGCCGAGATCGAGGTACTCAAGGAGATGGGCGTCCACTTCCAGTGCGGCGTCGAGATCGGCAAGGATCTCACCATCGACCAGCTGCGCGAGCAGGGCTACAAGGGCTTCTACCTCGCCATCGGCGCGCAGAAGAGCGCACCCATCGGCGTGCCCGGTGAGGACCTCTCCGGCGTGTACGGCGGCGTGGACTTCCTGCGCAAGGTCAACCTCGGCAAGAAGCCGCGTATCGGCAAAAAGTGCGCCGTCATCGGCGGCGGCAATGTCGCCATGGACGTCTGCCGCACGGCCATCCGCCTCGGCGCGAAGGATACCTACATCATCTACCGCCGCAGCCAGGCTGAGATGCCGGCGGACGCGGAGGAAGTCGCGGAAGCCATGGAAGAGGGCGTGCAGTTCCGCTTCCTGAGCGCTCCGGCCGAGATCCTCGGCGAAAACGGCAAGGTCAAGGCCCTCAAGGTTGAGATCATGGAGCTGGGCGAGCCCGATGCGAAGGGCCGCCGCAAGCCCGTCGGCACCGGCAAGTTCGAGACCATCGAGGTCACGTCCGTCATCGGCGCCATCGGCCAGCGCGTCGACCTTGGCCACATCGCGCCGGAGGCCATGGCCTTCAACCGCAACGGCACCGTCCAGGCCGACGGTGTGACGTATCAGACCGCGCAGCCCGACATCTTTGCCGGCGGCGACGTGGTCACCGGCCCGAAATTCGCCATCGACGCGATCGCGGCCGGCCGCGAGGGCGCCATCTCCCTGCACCGCTACGTGCATGAGGGCCAGAGCCTGACGCTGGCGCGTGACCCGCGCGAGTTCTACGAGCTGGACAAGAGCAACGCCGTCCTGCCCATCGACTGCTTTGACGCCCCGGCGCGCCAGACCGTCGCCCACGATGCGAGCAAGGCCAAGACGTTCTCGAACGACCGCATCACCTTCACCGAGGCGCAGGTCAAGGCGGAGGCGTCCCGCTGCCTCGGCTGCGGCGTGTCCGTCGTCGACCAGAACAAGTGCATCGGCTGCGGCCTGTGCACCACCCGCTGCGAGTTTGATGCGATCCACCTGCAGCGCGATATGCCGGAGGCCAGCCGTATGTACCGCACCGAGGACAAGATGAAGGCCATCCTGCCGCACATGGTCAAGCGCGCTGCGAAGCTCACCATCAAGGACATCAAGGAAAAGTGCGCGAAGTAAACCCGCCGGAGGAACATACCCATGCATGAACTCGGAACCGTGTTCTATGTCATTCGCGAGGTCGAGCAGGTCGTCGAGGAAAACCACCTGACCAAGGTTGCCAGCGTCACGCTGGAGATCGGCGAGGTCAGCGGCATCATTCCGTATTATCTGACGGACTGCTGGCAGTGGGCGATCCAGAAATCGCAGTATCTGAAAGAGGCGGAGCTGAAGATCGAGACCGTTCCCGCCGTGACCTTCTGCGAGGACTGCAAGCAGACATATCCCACGGTAAAATACGCAAAAATATGCCCGCACTGTAAAAGCGAGCATACCTATCTGGTGTCAGGCAACGAATATAACATCAAAGAGATCGAGGCCTGCTAGCATCCCCAAAACGAACACGGAGAACGAAAAATCGTTCTCCGTGTTTTTTGGTATATATCATATCCCGACCGGTGCGCTGTCGATCGGGATCTGGATGATCTCCAGCCGGCGTTGGGCGGCGTATTCGAGCGTGCGGGCCGTGCCGCCGGGCCGGCCGTCAAACGCCGCGATGAGGATGCGCGAGGCATCGACCATGTAGCGGTTGCGGCGCATCATGCACCCGGGGGTGTACGTCTCCTGCACGAGCGTCTGATAGTCGCACTGGCGCAGGTCGTAGGCATAGCGCTCGCGCAGCTCCGGCCGCCAGCGGTCGGCCTGGCCGGAGTAGGGGATGGCCGCCTCAATCGTGACCTCCGGGTGCTGCAGGCGCAGATAGCGCGCGGCATCGAAAAAATACAGGTCGCAGCCGTTGGCCATGCCGCAGATGAAGTGGCGGATACCGGCGGCGTAGACGGCGTCCACGGCGTCAAAGAGCTGCTGCTGCAGCTTGCGGCAGCGGGGGTCATTCTCATCGCTGCCCCAGGGCAGCTTGTATTCCCGGTGGCCGGTGAAGCAGCAGGTGTTTTCGCGCTCGGGCATGGCGGCAGCCTCCTTTTCAGTGGTGGCATCCATTGTACGCGTCAAAAAAGCGCCTGTCAAACCTTTCCTGAAAAAAGTACTTGCATTCTGGAAACACTGTGCTATAATGCAGACAGTAAAACAACTGAATCGAGATGTCTTCGGGGCAGGGTGTAATTCCCGACCGGCGGTGATAGTCCGCGAGCCGAGCAAGGTTGAATCGGTGCAATTCCGATACCGACAGTATAGTCTGGATGATAGAAGATGTTACGGACCTCCATAAGTTCGCAGCGCCTGAAGGACATGTTCTTTCAGGTGTTTTTCATTCCATGGAGGTGCTTTGTCATGTTGAAAGAAAACCTGTCCTTTATCGGTGTCTGCGCGCTTGTGTTCGCGGCATTGCTCGGCCTTGCGTATCTGTTTGAGCGCACGGTCTGCCACGATCTGCAGCGCCGCAGCCGCAGCCGCAACATCAGCTATGTGGCCATGTTCTCCGCCCTCGGCGGCGTGCTGATGCTGCTCGAGATTCCGCTGTTTTTCGCGCCCGGCTTCTATAAGATGGACCTGAGCGAGCTGCCGGTGCTCATGAGCGCGTTCTATCTCGGACCTGTGGCCGGTGTTATCACCGAGCTGCTCAAGGTGCTGCTCAAGCTCTTGCTCAAGGGCACGAGCACGGCCTTCGTCGGCGACTTTGCCAACTTCGTCGTCGGCTGCACGTTCGTCCTGCCCGCCGCGGTCATTTACCACCACCACAAGACCCGCCGCACCGCCATCATCGGCATGGCCGTTGGCACGCTGTGCATGACGGTGTTCGGCAGCCTCTTCAACGCCCTGTACCTGATCCCGAAGTTCGCTGAGCTGTTCCACCTGCCGATCGATCAGATCGTCGCCATGGGCACGGCCGTGAACAAGGGCATCACCAGCGTGCCGACGCTCGTGCTGTTCGCCGTCGTTCCTTTCAATCTCATCAAGGGCATCGTGGACTCGGCACTGACGTATCTGCTGTATAAGCGCGTGGAGTTCCTGCTCTTCCCGGAGCTGCGTAAGAAGGACAAGGTCCAGCCGCAGGTCCAGTCGAAGGACCCCACCCCACAGCACTGAGATCGTACATAGCAAACCGCCTGCAGGCATCAGCCTGCAGGCGGTTTTTTGCCGCCGCAGATGCGGCGCACCGTGCGCAGCAGCAATGTGAAGCTGAGCGTAAAGTTCACGCACTCGTTGAAATACAAAATAAAGATGTACCCTGCCAGCCCGAACCGCGGCAGCAGCACCCACACGAGCACCACGCCGAGCGTGGCGTCGAGCACGTTGATGGCCATGCAGCGCATCTGCTGGCCGAGCCCGCGCAGGCAGCCGTCGGTCACGGTGTCGAGATACATCACCGGCACGAGCGGCGCCAGCAGCCGGATGTAGCGCCCTGCGTCGTCCGAGTGGTAGATCAGCCGCCCGAGCGGCCCGGAAAACGCCAGCAGCAGCACGGCCGTGCCGCACGCGAACAGCAGGCACCGGTACAGCAGCGTGCGCACCAGTCGCCGGATGTCCCCGCACCGGCCGGAGACCTGCGCCGTCGTCAGCTCCGGCACGAGCAGATCCGCCAGCGCATACAGCAGGCACGAGGGGAAGAGCACCACCGGCAGCGCCATGCCGTGCACGATGCCGTAGCCCGCGAGCGCGCGGTCGGCCGACAGGCCGGAGCTTTTGAGCCCGCGCGGGATGAGCAGGTGCTCCAGCGTCGTGAGCGACGTGCGCGCATAGGCCGACACGGCCAGCGGCAGCGCCACGGCGAGCATCCGCCGCGTCAGGTGCGGCACGGTGTCGCCGCCGCGGCGGTATTTGCGCCGGTCGAGCGCATACATCGCCGCCATCAGCAGCAGCGACACCACGTCCGCGCACGCGCCGCCTGCCGTCACGGCGGCGCAGATCTGCTCGAGGTCGCCGGCGGCCGCAAAGGACAGAAACCACATCACGCACGTGATGCTCACCAGCTGCTCGAGCAGGTGCACGAGCGTCGGCTTCCACACGCGGCCGGAGGCGGTGAAGTATCCGTCCATGACCGACGAGAGCGCGATGCACGGCAGGCTGATGCTCGTGATGCGCAGCGAGCGCACTGTGCGCGCGTCGCCGATCCAGAGAAACCCCACGGGCTCGGCCAGAAAATACACCATCGTGCCCGCGCACAGGCCGAAAAACAGCGCGTAGCACGCGCACCGGCGCATCGCCCCCGTGACGCCCGCGCCGCGCTCAAGACCCATCTCTTCAGAGATCAGGCGCGTGGTGGCGAAGCGGATGCCGGAGATGGCGAAGGTGGCAAACAGCACGCTCACCGACATGACGAGTTGGTACAGCCCGATGCCGGCCGCGCCGATGCGCCCGACGATCCACGCCTGAAAGATGAGCCCGATGCAGCGCATCACGATCGACGAGCCGGTCATGAGCGCGGTGTTGACGATGAGCCTGCGATTTGTGTGCACGCGCGCGACCTCCCGACGCAGTTTGTACCACTCTATGGCGCGGGAGCGGAAAACATGCCGCCCGGCGGGTGCCGGGCGGCATTTCGTGCATCATTCAGGTGTGCAGGTCGGTCTTGATCTTCGTCGTGGAGATCTCGGGCGTGCGGGGGAGGTAGACGACCTCACATTTGTCCTTCAGGAAGTCGAACTTGCCCTTCCAGTCGTCGCCCATGACGAACACGTCCACGTGGTATTTGTCCACGTCGGTGACTTTCTGGTCCCAGCTCTCCTCCGGGATGACGAGGTCAACGTAGCGGATGGCCTCGAGCATCCGCTTGCGATCCTCGTAGGAGAAGTAGCTCTTTTTGCGCTTTTCGTTCCAGTTGAATTCGTCCGTGCTCAGCGCCACGATCAGGTAATCGCCCTGCTCCCTGGCGCGGCGCAGGAGGTTGATGTGCCCGTAGTGCAGCAGATCAAAGGTGCCGTAAGTGATGACACGTCTCATGTGTGCTCCCTTTCCCGGAGGCGCTCGGCCAGAAACGCGGCGACGCGCTCGGCGGAGTGTCCGTCTGTGTATTGGTTGGTCAGCTTCGTGAGCTGCATGCGTTTGGACCGCAGCGGATCGTCGCCCGCGGCAAGCTGCTCGAAAAACACGCGGAAATCGTCCGGCGTGTCGAGCATGGCCGCGCTCTCGCGCAGCGGCTGCGGGTCGATGGCAAAGCCCGGCTGCCTGGCGTAGGCGTCGATGTCCTCGAACGTCAGCCCCACGGGCTTGCCCGTGAGCAGGTAGTCGAACAGCACGGAGGAATAGTCCGTGATGAGCGCGTCCGTGCAGGCGAGAAATTCATAGGACGTGATGCCGTGCGCGGCAAAGAGGCCGTCGTCGATGAAGCGGAGGTGGCTCAGCTCCAGCGCGCGGATGTGCGCGAGGTCCTGCGCCGGGTGGGGCTTGACGATCACGAGCGTGTTTGTCGCCCGCGCAGCCTCGTTCACGGCTGCGGCCGCCGCCGGGTCATGGATGACGGGGATGGAGATGTCCGTCGTCGCGACGAGGTTGTTCTTGTGCTGCCGGTACGTGGGATACCAGACGACGAAGCGGTCGAACTCCGCGCCGAAGATGTCCTTCAGGTCGCATTTGTGCGTGAACAGGTCGTCGTTGCGCGGGAAGCCGAGCGTGACGAGCTTTTCCGGCGGGATGTGAAATTCATAGCTGTTCACCGCGTCGAAAAACGGGGACTGACTCAGCGCCCAGTCGGTCGTCGGGTCGCAGAAATAGTAGTCGTGCACGCTCTTGAGCGGGCTGCCGTGCGTCAGGTACAGGTGCACGGTCTCCGGCCGGAGCTTCTGGATCTGACCGTTGCAGTCCACGATGGCGGCGGCGCGGGCGCGCAGCCAGAACAGCCGCAGCAGCGCCCATTTCCCCTGCGTGCCGGCAAAGGACACGTTCTTTTCGTGCACGTTCCGGAAAGCGGCCGGATCCGGCACGACCCACACGAGCCGGTACCGGTCGTTCCAGCCCTGGGCCAGCAGCGTCCGGTACAGGGCGCCGGTGTTGTCACCGAGGGGCGGCGCGCTCTCGAGCAGGATGACCGGCTTGCCGGGCAGCAGGCTCAGCAGCCGCACGAGCAGGCGTTTCAAGCGTTGTTTCATTTTCTCAGCACCTTTCGCACCATGCCGCCGACAAGGGCTTTTTCATATCCGTTCATGGACAGCAGCCACACGGAGGCACAGTAGATCGCTGTGTACACGACGATGCCGCCGAGCAGCATCGGAATGCTGTAGAGGTTTACAAACAGCATCATCAGCACGCCGCACGCGGCGGGCGGCAGCAGGCCGAGCGCCATGCGGCCGATGTTCTTCCAGAACACGGTCACGTCAATGTTCAGCCGCCGCTGATAGAAGATGTTCATCACGAGCCCGTTTGCCAGCGCGACGGCGACGGCCGTGCCGATCGCGCAGCCGATCGCACCGAGGTACTGGCACAGCCAGATGCTGATGGCGAGGTTGCCGATGGCCATGGCTCCGTAGATGATCGAGCGGTATTTGTGCAGGTTCTGCGCACGCTGCATCTCGATGCCGAGGTTTTGCGTCAGCGGCACCATGCCGGGGATGATGAGCAGCAGCACAATGATATACGCATCGTCATAGCCCGGCCCGGCCCAGAAATAGATAAACGGCTTGCCGAAGAAGATGATGCCCGTGCACACGAGCGACAGAATCAGAAACTGGATGCGCCCCACGCGCACGAACAGCTCCGTGAGCACGGTGCGCAGGCGCGCCTTGTCGTCCTTGTTGTCCTGCACGAGCTGGTGGATGCGCGGCGTGAACACGGACGACACCGCCGTCGAAAACGAGATGAAGTACGTGTGCAGCTGCTGGCCGACGGCGTAGACCGCCGTGGCGGCCGTGCCGCAGTAGCGCGTGATGATGAGCTTGTCGAGGTTGTTGTTGACCTGGTCGACGACCATGTTGATGGCGATGAAGCCCGAGAATACGGCAATGTCCTTGAGCACGGCGCCGTCAAAGTTCCGGAACGAGACCCGAATGTGCAGCTTGCCGAAGCAGTAGATCAGCCGCAGCACGTCCACGAACACGGAGATCGTTACCGTGACGACGACCATGCCGATCGAGCCGTAGCCCGCCAGCAGCACCGGCAGCGTCACGAGCGGGGACACGACCGTGCGCAGGATCTCCGTCGCCTTCAGGAACACGAACTGCTCCTGCGCGCTGATGATGTTGCTGAACACGCTCATCGGGAAGCTCACGGCGAGGTTCGCCGTCAGCAGCAGCATGAGGATGCGCGCCGTGTGGTATTCGGCGTCCGTCAGGCCGGTCTTGAACACCATCTCCAGATGGAACGTCAGGTACAGTCCGCACGCGAGCGCGATCAGACCGATGACGGAAAATACGATCAGGAACAGGCCATTGAGCCGCGCGATCTTGTCGTCCGCCTTTTCCTTGCGGTAGAGGATGTAGTAGCGCACGTAGCTGCCGCCGAAGCCGAGACTGAGCACCGACAAAATGGCGATCGTCGAGGCGACGGTGGAGTACAGGCCGTACTCGCTCTTGCCGAGGATGCGCAGCATGAACGGCGTGTAGGCGATGGAGACGATGATGTTGAGCGTCATCTGCACATACGTGAGCAGAGAGCCGGAACGCAGTTGATTGTGATGCTTCATAGTGTCAGTGCCCGGCGGCGGCAAACAGCAGGTGCACGGCCCGGTATTGCTGCTTTCCGAGCAGGGACAGCACCAGCTTCTTGCGCGCCGGATAGCCTTTCAGATAGGGGTTGTGCCGGTAGTCGGGGAAGCGCGCGGCGGTAAAGTCCAGCAGCTGCGGCAGCAGCGGGTGCGCGCTCTGCGCCTTGAGAATGCGCACGGACGCATCATAGAGCACGTTGTCCACGCAGAGCTTGCCGAGCTCGTTTTCGTACTGCTCGAACAGACCGCGCGCCTGATACCACGTCAGCACGTCGTCGATCGCGTCCATGATCTCGGCGTTGGCGTCGAGCGCGCGCTTGGTCACGGAGCCCTCATGCTGCCGGTAGAGGTAGAGCACGTCCGGCAGGATCACAACGGACTTTGCAGCCGTGAGCATCTTGCGCGTCATGCACAGATCCTCGCCCCAGCCGCGGGCGCGAAAGCGGATGTCCGTGTCCGTGAACAGGGTGCGCCGCCAGGCCGCGATGCAGGCCGACGGGCGGTTGAGCAGCAGGGCGGGCGTCTCCTGAAGTGTCAGCGGCGTATGCAGCGGCAGGTCGTCGGTGAACACCGCGCCGTCGTTGTCGCCGGTCATGCGCAGACCGAAATAGCACACGTCGGCCTGCGTCTCGTCCAGCGCAGCGGCCAGCACGGCGAACGCCTCCGGCGTGTAGCTGTCATCGCTGTCGAGAAAGAGCACATAGTCGCCCTGCGCGAGCGGGAGCGCCGCGTTGCGCGCGTCGCCCGCGCCGCCATTGGGCTTGTGCAGCACGCGGATGCAGTCCGGATGTTCGCGCGCGAGCGTGTCGCACAGCGCACCGCTCTCGCCGTCGGTCGAGCCGTCGTCCACGAGCAGGATCTCAAAGTCCGCGCCCGTCTGTCCAAGCACGGAGTCTACGCCCTCGCGCAGGTATTCCCAGCCGTTGTAGACCGGGATGATGACACTGAATTTCATAGCTTCCTCCAGTCCGGGTGCTCAGCCGAGCTTGTCCTTCACGGCAAAGAGCATCCGCACGGTGCGGTATTTGCGCTGCCGCAGCAGACGCAGGATCAGCTTGTGGCTGCGCGAGAGCGTCTGCAGGTACGGGTTTTCCAGATAGTCCGGGAACTGTGCCTGCACGTAGTCCTGAAACCGGTCGAGCAGTTCGCTCTCCGGGTCCACGCGCAGCACGCGCACCGAGGCCGCGAGCAGCACATGGTCCACGGCCAGACGCGACAGCTCGTTGTAGTAGCGCTCGAACAGGCCGTTTTCACGGTACCAGCCGAGCAGGTTGTCAAACGCGGTGAACAGCTCGGCGTTGCGCGCCGTGTTCGTGTTGCGTGTGATGGAGTTGGTGCGGTCCACGTAGTAATACAGAATGTCCGGCACGAAGGCGGCGCTCTTGGCCAATGCCAGCAGCTTCACGGACGTGCACAGATCCTCGTACCAGATGCGCGCCGGGTAGCGCACACCGGAATCCAGAAACAGGCTGCGCCGCCAGATGCGGCTCCAGGGAGAGGGCATTGTCTGCATCAGCTCGGGCGTGTCGGCAAGCGTAAAGGTGCGGTCGGCCGGCAGGGGATCCACAAGCTCCTTGACCACGACGCCGTTTGCTTCCAGCGCCGCGCCGAAGCCAATGATGTCGCTGCCGAAGCGGGCAACGGCGTCGGCCAGTACGCGGAACATGTTGGGGGCAATGTAGTCGTCACTGTCGATGAAGATCAGATACTCGCCCTGCGCGGCCTCGATGCCGACGTTGCGCGCCTCGCCCACGCCGCCGTTCGGCTTGTGGATGGCGCGGATGCGCTCCGGGTGCGCCGCAGCATAGCGGTCGCAGATCGCGCCGCTCTCGCCGTCGGTCGAGCCGTCGTCGATGAGGATGATCTCGTAGTCTTCAAAATCCTGCGCCAGCACGGAGTCGATGCACTTGGGCAGGTAGTCCTTGACGTTGTAGACCGGGATGACAACACTGAAAATCATGCGCGTTTCTCCTCTCCGTCTGGCAGCGCGTCCGGCTTTTCGCTGCGCATCTGCGTCAGGTAATAGACCGCGGCCAGCAGCACCGACATGTAGATCGAGGCGTTCGGCCGCCGCAGCACGCCGGCAGTGAAGTAGGCGTACACCAGACACAGGCACAGCCCAATGCCGAAGGCACCGGCCTCCACCGTGAAGTATTTGCGGAAATCTTTGATCAGGCACTTGACGATCAGGTACAGGAAATAGCCGATGAAGGCGACCATCATGGCCAGGCCGACCCAGCCGTAGAGGAAGCAGATGCCGTGAAAATCGTTCTCCACGTCATAAATCTCGCCGTCAAAGGCCATGCGGCCGAGCTCCATGCCGAACAGGCGAGAGGTGAACGGCTGCTCGTCGAGCAGCATCTCGCAGAAGACGATCTTGCGGTGGCGGGTCGCCGTGATGTCCGTGACCTGATCGGAATAGCCGTAGGCGGACATGACGCGCGCCGTGCCGAAGCGCTGGCACATATTCGGGGAGTAGAAATTATAGATCGTGCACAGGGCGTGGTAGCGCTCTTCGGGCGTGACGGTGGAAGTGCCGGTTTTGTTGCCCTCGACACGCTGGATCATGCGTTCGGCGTCGTTCTGCTTGTAGCTCATGGCCTCGTTGTAGCGGTTCTGGTTGATATACATGGGCGACTGCTTGTAGGTCGCGCAGCACGCAGCGAGGATGAGCACCAGCACAGCAATGTAGCGCTTGGAGGTGCGGGCCTTGCCGGTCAGCACCAGCACGACCGGCACGCCCAGCGCGGCAACGGCGATCGAGAAGAATGCCAGGCGCGTGCCCATGAGGTAGAGCTGCGCCAGCGCGGCGACGCTCGTGACCGTGAACAGCAGGAAGTTCTTTCTGCGGTAGCACAGCAGGATGACGATGGGCGCGAGAATGCTCATGATCGCGCTCTGTGCATTGCCGAACGAGTACCAGCCGAGAATGCCAACGTTGGTGGACTGATAGGTCGCCGAGGAGGTGTGTGTGAGCACGCTCACGACGACCGAGGCCGTGATGATCCAGAAGTCGAGCATCAGGCCGGTCTCAAACGCGCGGTAGCACTTTTCGTTTGCCCGCAGAAACGAGATGAAGCACAGCACGAACAGCGGCATCTGCACGACGCGCACAAAGTTGGTCAGGTCATAGACAATGCGCTGGTAGCCGACGATGAAGCAGGAGATGCAGTGTCCGACGAGCAGGAAGGCACAGGCGGCGATGGCGATGCCGTAGACCTTCTTGCGCGACGAGGTCACAAACCCGAGCACGCACACAACGGCGAACACGGCAAAACGTAGCAGCAATGTGATCGTGTTGCTCATACCGAGCCGGTCCGTCCAGAAGGATAGGATGTCCATCAGTGGTTGGATCGCCATGAGGACGATGAGGAACGTTGGCAGATGGCGCGCGAGCGCGCCGGAAGTGTGTGTTTCTTGACGCATGAATTTACTCCTTTGTTTGTGTGCTGCCGGAGGGAATGGGCCAGCAGGCACGCAGGATCAGCAGCACGATCGCACCGAGCACGAGACCGAGCACGAGGCCGATGCCGGTGCGCAGCAGCGAAACGAGAAAGTGCGCGCGGATATGACAGAATGTGTTGGCGACGGAGGCAAAGCCGATCGCGCCGAACACGCCGAACAGCCACGCCGTCAGGCGGCTGCGGTGCGCGGCACAGCAGTACGCCGCGGCGATGGCGGGGTAGGCGATGAGAAATTCCTTTGTGCGCGGGCGAAACAGCAGCACGCGCTCCAGCCAGTTGCGCACGCGCTGCTCGCCGACGGAGACGGACAGCATCCCGTCGCCGGTGCGCAGGATGTAGACCGTGCCGACGGCGGCGAGGATCAGCACCAGGCACAGAAGCTTCCGCCGCCAGTGCCGGCTGTTTTCGCGCCGCAGCGTCTCGAGATCCTCGCGCAGCGTACAGCCGTGCGTGTGCAGCAGCGCCGCCGCCAGCAGCACCATGGCCACGGCGTAAACGGCCAGCTGGCTGAGCTTCACGCCGCGGAACAGCCGCAGCACGAGCAGATATTCCGAGCTGCTGAGGATCGCGCCGATGTAGCAGCAGCCCCAGAGCGTGATGGCGGCGCCCAGCGCCGTCATGCCCGCATAGCGGGCCACGGTCGGGCGCGTCCCGGCGCTTTCCTTCAGCTCTGCGGCCAGCATGGCGGCTGCCAGGCACGGGAACACGATGGCGGCCAGCAGCGCGAGTGCAGTGCACTGCAGCTCCGGTGCCAGAAAGGCGCCGCCCGCGCTCTCCGCGCAGCCGAGCGCGAACAGCAGCACGCGCAGCCAGCGGGCGCGCAGCGGCACGATGACGCCCAGCAGCACGATCGCCGCGGCGAACACACCGATGCCGCACACTGCCAGCAGCACGGGACTGACGGTTCTGGTCTCGATGGCGGTGAGACCGCCGTAGTGATACCCGGCCGGGGCGAGCCGCTGCGCCAGCTGCTGCAGCAGCTGCGTGTACACGGCCGGCTCTGCGACGGTCTCACCTGCGGCGTCCGTCAGCGGCGTGAGCCACAGCACGGTCATGCCGCGGTCCACGACCGCGCGGTAAAGCATGTTGACGATCTCCTCCGCGCCGCTGTAGCCGAGCGTCTGGTAGCGCGCGCGGAACGTCTGGTTGAGCCAGAAGCCCTTGACCATGCCGCCGGTATATCCGTCGAGCGTGTAGCCGTCCGGCAGGACGCAGCCGGTCTGGTTCTTGTCCTCGATGAGCACGAGCGTGCTGCCGCTCTTGCGCAGCGCGTCGAGCACCTGCGCCTGCGGCAGCGGCTCCGTGTCCGTGTCGACACCGGTCTGCCCCGCGGCGGCGAGCGTGTCATACCGCGCGGCGAAGAAGTAAGTCCCGCCCTGCGCAAGTCCGCCGACCTGTGCCAGTGTCAGCCCCGCGTCCTGCGCGGCGCGCACGATGTCGGGCTCGGCCTGCTCGTCCGGGGTGACGAGCAGCTCGCGCACGCCGGCATCGGCCAGCTGTGTCAGCCATTCCTGCACCGGCACGCCGGAAGCATCCGCCAGCCGGACGGTGTCCTCATAGCTGATGACCACGTCGACCTGCCGCTGCGTCTGCTCGACCCCGATGCGGGCACCGAGCAGCCAGAAGGCCGCCAGAGTGCAGATGGCTGCTACCATCAGCAGCAGACGATAAGAGTGAAGGTGTTGTTTCATAATCACGCACGCTTTCTGAATTTTTGCACGATCATCTGCAGCGCCTCCCGCTCACGCAGCAGCCAGCAGATGCCGGCGTACAGCCCGATGCCGACCAGACCGAGCGCGCAGAATTCCAGCAGGGTCAGGAGCTTGCTCAGTCCCGGCCGGTACAGCAGGCTCTCGCACGCCCACATCGCCATGCCGGTCAGCACGGCGGCGGCGAGGTTTTTGAGCAGCTTGCCGGTGCGCAGACTGCCGCGGGTATCGCGGAAGAAGCAGATGAGCGCGATGACGCCGCCGACGGTCAGCGACACGGCGGTCGTCCGCGCGATCAGGCCGCAGCTCTGGCTGTGCCGGAACACGAGGTTGAGCGCAATGTTCAGCGCCAGCACCACCGCGTTAATGAGCAGCGGCGTCAGCGTCTTGTGCATGGTGTAGTACGCCTTGTTGATCAGGTCCAGCACGCAGAAGCCCGCCATGCCCAGCGCGTACATGGCAAATACGCTGCTGGTCATCTGGGTAGACACGGCATTGAAGTTCCCGCTCTCGAACAGGACGTGGATGACCGGCACGGCGAAGGCGGAAAACAGCGCCGAAAACGGCAGGATGACAAACAGGGTGTTTTCCACCGTGCTGCCGACGTAGCGCTTGTATTCCTGCGCGTTCACCTGCGAATAGGTCAGATTGTATTTCGGAAACAGCACGACGCTGATGCTGTAGATCAGCGTGGTGGCGACGGGGGTGAAGAGCTTGTCCGCGTAGTACACGGCGCTCACGGCGCCGCTGCCGAACGAGGACACGGTATTGGAGTCCGCCAGGTAGCACAGCAGGAAGATGGACGTGGTGAACACCGTCACGACCGTCGTGCGGGCAAACAGCTTCAGATCGGGATCGCGGAAGTGCAGCCCCGGGATCAGCCGGAACTTTTCCCGCACGATGCACGGGATCGTCATGGCAAACTGCAGCAGCCAGGCAAAGCAGATGACCAGCACGTACTCGAGCACGCGCTCGCTGCTGGAAAACAGCACGAGAAACACGATCAGCAGCACATTGTACGGCAGGCTCAGGCTGCCCTGCAGTGTATAATGCTCCATGGACTGGAACACGGCGACCAGCAGGTAAATGACCACGATCAGCGGCATCGTCAGCACGCAGATCTGCAGGTACATCCGCAGCGTTGGCAGGTCGGCGTCGCTCACGCCGAGCCAGTGGCCGACGGGCGCGAAATGAATCACGACCGAGGCGAGCCCGACGACCAGCGCGCTCACGAGCACGCTCACGCAGATCAGGTTCCCGGCCACGGCAAAGGCCTTGTTCCGGTCCTCGGCGAGGTGCCGCGAGATCACAGGCACGGCCGCGATGCACAGGGCATAGGCGACGGTCGTGAAGATATAAATCGTATAGTTATAGGAGATCGTATAGAGGTCGAAGGCCGTCTGCGTGCCGAACACGCCGGCCTGCAGCGCCTCGCGCACGATGCCGAGGATCTTGGTTAGCAGCGTGACCGCCACGACCAGACCAATGGTGCGCAGCGTTCGTTTGTTCTGGTTCTGGCTCATGACGCGGACACCTCTTTTTCGGACGGCGCAGCGCCGTCATGTGCCGTCAGGCAGTAGAGTGCAGCCAGCGCGGCGGAGAGGTAGAACGAGGCGTTCGGCCGCCGGAGAACGCTGGCAGAGAAGTAGGCGTTGACGATCAGGATCACTGCCGCCATGCCGAACGCGCACACCGGCAGCGTGAGGTACCGGCGCGGCTCGCGCGCCATGCGCCACAGCGCACGCCCGGCGAAAAACAGCAGGAATCCGGCCAGCAGTACCAGGCCCGTCAGACCATAGAGATAATACACGCCGTGGAAATCGTTCTCCGCGTCGAAAATGGCACCCTGGCAGCGCGTCGCGTCCAGCTCGAAGCCGAACAGACGGCTGGTGGCCGGCAGCTCCGCCATGAGCAGGCGGCAGTAGACGAGCTTGGTCAGGCGGATGTCGCCGATAACGGAGATGTCCGTGGAATCGTGAAAGGCGTGCTCCACGTTTTCCAGACCGAAGCGCTCGACGGCCACGCGCTGATACTTCCAATACAGCGCATCGCGCGTCTCCTGTTCGGAGACGCCCAGATCCTCGGCCGCCTGCTGCTGCTCACTCACGCTCTCGGCATAGGCCTGTCGGTTGCGGTACATGGGGCTCTGGTGATAGAGCCCGCCGCACAAAGCGGCGCACAGCAGCACCACGGCCAGCGCGCGCACGTTCCACTGCCGGGTCAGCGCCATGCTCAGGCATACACCGGCGGCGATGCCGAAGATCTCGGCATAGGCCAGCCGCGTGCCAAGCAAAAACAGCAGCGCAAAGCCGACGATGCAGTGCATCACGGCGGCGGGCAGCTTCCCGCGGCGCACGGCCGCAAGCATGGCAATCACGGTGAGCACGCCGAGGATGGCGCTCTGCGAATTGGGCAGCCAGAACCAGCCGCACCAGCCGATGCGAAACTTCGCATACGTGGGCATGCACGTCCCGGTCAGGACGGACACGAGCGTGACCGCCGCGATCAGGTACAGGTTGATCGTGCACGCGTCCTCGAGCACGTCCAGAAAGCGCGGCGTGCGCCGAAAGAGCGTGATCAGGCTGAAGGTATAGACCGGCAGCTGCGCAACGCGGATAAAGTTTGTCAGGTCGGAGACCGGGTCTGCATAGCCCACGCGGCGGCAGGCAAGCATATGTGCGCCCCAGAACACGGCGAGCACGCCGCACAGGATCAGATAGGCGCGCCTGCGGTCCGAAAGCACGAACGCCAGCACCGCGGCAGCCGCCAGCAAAAGCATCCGCAGCGCAAGCGAAATGCTCGTGCCGCGGCCAAGCGTCTGCGTCCAGAATGACAGCACATCCAGCAGCGGCTGCGCGGCACACAGGCCGATGAGCACACCGGGCAGCCAGCGCGGACGGGCCGCTTCCTGCGACGATATCGGTTGCATAGTTTTTCCTCTTTTTCTCTCAGGATAATTACACTCAATCATACGCTTTTTTCCCGGTCAGGTCAACCTGCGCGGCCGTTTGTTCATATATTTTTAGAGAATATAGTATGCAGACACCCCCGGACGGAGTTTTTCTCCGTCCGGGGGTGTCTGTCGTGCCGGATCACAGCAGCTTGTCCGCCTCGTGCGCGTAGCTGCAGATGAGCTTGTCGAGCAGGCGCTGCAGGTCGGCGGCCTTCGGGTCCGTGACGGCCTGCGCATGCAGGCGGTGCAGCCCGTCGATGGCCTCCTGACTCAGGCCGAGGGAGCTGTAGACGTCGCTCTCGCCGGCGCGCTGCGCATCGGCGTCGTCGGCCGCCTCGTCAAAGCCGAGCAGGAAGTTCGGCGTCGTGCGGAAATACCGCGCGATGCGGCTCACGACCAGTGCCGACGGCACCGTGACCTCGCGCCGGTCGTTCGGCTTGAGGTACTTGCGCACGGCCGGGCGGCTGATGTCAATCTCATCGGCCAGCTCCTGCGTGTTGACGGGCTTGCCGTACACGTTGTTGCCGTTCATCAGATAGGTCAGCCGGTCACGGAATACGCTGCCGAAACCGCCGGCGGCCTCGTCGTTGTCTTTGCCCATGAAAACGCCTCCCGTTCCAGAAAGCAAAGTTTTTCTAATTTTTTTCAGAAAAAGACTTGACAAACCCGTAGAAATGGTTTATACCAAAGTTACGTTAATCGAAAACGAAACTTTGGTTTCTATCCACAGGCCAAATCAAGCTTTTCTGACCCTCAGTAAAGCACAACTGCCTGCATAAGTCAAGATATACTCCCAAAAATAACAAGGAGGTATTACCATGAGCAAAGATCGTGATCTCATTTTTGATATGACCGAGGACCCGGAGGTCCTGACTTATCCCGCCGTCGATCATGAGCCGCTGCAGCTCGGCGGGGTGGGGGACGATGCGTCCGCCGCTGCCGACCGCCAGGTGACGACGCCGGGGGACGTGCACGTCGCGCCGCAGATGCCCGCACCGATCGACGGCACGCTGCGCCAGTTCGCGCTGCGCGTGCCGAGCGTGATCGACGAGTGCAGCGGCATCATGGTGTTCGGCAAGCGCATCAAGTCGCTCGTGTTCTCGACCGACCTGTGCATCATCCGCAATGTCAACGCCGACGCGGTGTTTGCGGTCTATCCGTTCACGCCGCAGCCGGTCATCACGCAGGCGCTGCTCATGGCGAGCGACCTGCCGGTGTTCGTCGGCGTCGGCGGCGGGCTGACGACGGGCAAGCGCGTCGTGAACCTCGCCATGTACGCCGAGATGCAGGGCGCGACCGGTGTGGTCGTCAACGCGCCGACGCCGGGCCGCATCCTCAACCGCATCCGCAGCAGCGTCGATGTGCCGGTCGTGGTCACGGTGGCCAATTCCGACACAAACTACCGTCACCGCATCGAGGACGGCGCGGCGATCCTGAACGTGGCCGCCGGCGCGCAGACGCCGGAGATCGTGGCCGAGATCCGTGAGCGCTTCCCGGACTATCCCATCATCGCGACCGGCGGGGCGGACGAGGATAGCATCCGCGCCACTATCCGCGCCGGGGCCAACGCCATCATCTGGACGCCGCCGACCAACGGCGAGCTGTTTCGCGACGTGATGAAAAACTACCGCGAGGGCAAGCCGCATCCCTGATTTTCGGAACCTCTTTCTCTTTGCTTTCTCTTTCTGTTATTTGCGCAAAAGGACGCATCCATACGGATGCGTCCTTTTGTTGTCCTGTCTGGCACCTCAGAGCAGGCAGAGCGTGACGCACGCCTGTTCACGGGTCGCGGTGTCGCGCGGGCGGAAGCTGCCGTCCGGCATGCCGCTGATGATGCCGGCGCGCTGCAGCGCCTCCACGGCGGGCAGGGCATAGTCGGCGATGTCGGCTTCATCCGTGAACGTGATGGCCGGATTGCCGGTGCCGAGCTGGATGCCGAACTGCCCGGCGTAGCGGTAGAGCATCGCGGCCATATCCTGCCGGGAGATCTCGGCATCCGGCGCAAACGCGGTGTCCGAGACGCCGTGGACAACGCCGTTTTCGGCCGCCCAGTTGACGTAGGGCGCATACCAGGCGCCCGCCGGAACGTCAGAGAACTTGTCCGACGTGTATGCGGACACATCCGCGCCCTGCAGCCCGGCCAGCATGGTCACGAACTGCGCGCGCGTCACGTTGGCCGTCGGCTCGAAGGTCGTGGCGCTCGTACCGGAAACGACGCCTGCATCATACAGCTGCTGGATGTACGGATAGCTCCAGCGGCTTTCCGGCACATCCGTAAACGGGAACGGCGTTTCCGTCGGCTGCACGGTGTGGTAGGTGCTGTAGATGTCGTCCATCAGGTTGCGGTAGAACAGGTGCGTCTCGATGATGCTCTTGTTGGCGATGCCGCCGACGAACTGCATGTGGTCGGCGCGCGTGACGGGCATGACGTACCAGATGCCGGGCTGGAAGGCGATGTTGGAATAGCCGTCATAGTTGACCCAGCCCTGCGTGCCGTCGCGCTTGAGGCACTCGGTGGTGTTTTTGTCCGTCGTGGTCGGGTAGAGGGCGGAGACGGTGTTCACGAGACCGTCGTTCGGCAGCCAGCTCTGATCGATGTAGATGCCGCCGGCGGTGTACTTGTCATAGTACTTGCCCATGTTGACGGAGCCGGGCATCATCAGCGCACACATGCCGTTCGACGGGATGGCCGACACGGTGGGGTAGTGGTTGCCGGTGAGCGGATCAGTCGAGGTCTGGTCGCCCGCATAGGAGAAGTAATAGACGTTCGGCTGGATCTCGATGCCCTTGTTGATCTCGAGCGACTTGTCGATCGTCAGGTCGAGGAATGCGTTGTCGTTGTGCGACAGGAAGTCGGATCTCAGCACGCGGTCGAGCGCCTGAGAGAAGGTCTCGTTGTCGTCCTTGCGGATGCCGAACTGGTCGAGCTGGAAGTCGTACACGCCCTTGAGCGACGACAGGCCCAGCGCCTTGGCGGCGGCCGTGGTCAGGTCGGCGGCGAACTTGGTAAAGTCGCTGTTGGACTCAATGAACGTTGTGCCGTTGTGCGGCGCGGCGATGGCGGTCAGCGAGTGGACCCATCCGCCCTTGCCGCCGAGGAAGAACGGGCTTGGCTCCACACCGGCGGCCTTGGCCGCGGCGACTTCCTCCGGGCAGCCGTTGGTGAGGATCTCGAGGAACAGGCGCGTCGTCGCGCCGCCGAAGCTGTGGCCGACGAGGTTCACGGCGCGCTCCGTGCCCCAGCCGTCGAACAGCGGCGCCTCATAGTCGATGCCGTAGCGCTCGTGGCCAAAGTCCTGCGCGTGCTTGACGCCGTAGTCCGTGCGCGCGCCGACGAGCTGTGCGTACAGCTCGCATGCGCGGTCCCACGCGCTCGAGAGTGGGCCGACGGAGGCGGCGTAGGTCTCATAGCCCTGCGTGGCCAGATAGTCCGGCAGGCTGCCGGTGGTCATGCCCCAGTAGGGCATGATGCGGAAGATCTTGTCGCGCTGTCCCCAGCCGAACAGACCGTGCACGAACACGACCGGGTCGTCTGAGCGGGTCTGGTCGTCGGCCGCGGCGGCCGGAATGACGCACAGGCTCAACGCCAGCACCAGCGTCAGCAGCAGGCACAAAAGTCGACGTGTTTTTTTCATGGTTTACCCCCTTGTCTTGTTGTTTTCACAGGTTCATCCTTCTCACATAACTGGCAATATGCCTATATTATACTTGCGGAATTTGTTGATTGCAAGACATTTTGACGAAAACCTGCCGATCATTTCCCGGCGCCGTGTGCAGTGCGCAACAGCGTTTGGCGCGCACGAAAAAAGGGACGCATCCAAGCGGATGCGTCCCTTCTGCTGTTGGGTCATGCCGGGCAGTGCGCGCCCGTCATGGATAGGTGCTGTAGATGTCCTGCACGATGTCGCGGTAGAGCGCGCGCGTGTTGAGGATGCTGCCGTTGAGCATACCGCCGATGAACTGGATGTGATCGAGCGTCTGCACGGGCATCACATACCAGAGACCGGGGCGGAATGTGGTGTCGGTGTAGCCGTTGTAGTTTTTCCAGCCGCGCGCGCCGTCGTCGGTCAGGCAGGTGCTGTCGCTGTGGGTGGGATAGAGGGCGGAGACGGTGTTGACCATGCCGTCGTTCGGCAGCCAGCGCTTGTTGATGTAAAAGCCGCCGGCGGTGTAGCGGTCATAGTATCTGCCCATCTTCGCCGAGCCCGGGTGAAACAGTCCCCACATAGCCGGCGAGGGGGAGAAGCTGTCGCCGGCCGCGTTCGACACGGTCTGGTTTCCGGCGTAGGAGAAATAGTAGACGTTCGGCTCGATGCCGATGTCGTCGTTGATCTCGAGCGCGCGGTCGATCGTGAGGTCGAGGAAGGCGTTGTCATTGTGCGAGAGGAAGTCCGAGTGCAGCACGCGCTCGAGCGCCTGCGAGAAGGTCTCGCCGTCGTCCTTGCGGATGCCGAACTGGTCGAGCTGGAAGTCGTACACACCCTTGAATACGGACAGACCCAGCGCCTTGGAGATCGAGGTGGCGAGCTCGGCTGCGACCATCGTAAAGTCACCGCAGGTCTCAATGAACGTCGTACCGTTGTGTGGTGCGGCGATGGCGGTCAATGAGTGTACCCAGCTGCCCTTGCCGCCGAGGAAAAACGGGCTCGGCTCGACACCGGCGGCTTTGGCTGCGGCGACCTCTTCCGGACGTCCGTTGGCGAGGATGTCAAGGAAGAGACGCGTGGTCGCGCCGCCGAAGCTGTGACCGACGAGGTTCACGGCACGCTCTGTGCCCCAGCCGTCAAAGAGCGGCTGCTCGTAGTCAATGCCGTAGCGGTCGTGGCCGAAGTCCTGAGAATGCTTGACGCCGTAATCCGTGCGCGCGCCGACGAGCTGCGCATAGAGCTCGCACGCGCGATCCCATGCGCTCGAGATCGGGCCGACGGAAGCGGCATACGTTTCATAGCCCTGTGAGGAGAGGTAGTCTGTCAGACTGCCTGTGGTCATGCCCCAATAGGGCATGATGCGGTTGATCTTGTCGCGCTGCCCCCAGCCCATCAGGCCGTGCACGAACACGACCGGGTCGTCTGAGCGGGCCTGGGTATTCGCGGCGGCAGCCGGGATCACGCATAGGCTCAGCGTGAGCACGAGCGTGAGCAGCAGGGACAAAAATCTGCGCGTTTTGTTCATAATAACCTCCAGTCAAGTGATTGTTTCCGCATTAAAAATTCTCACAGTAACCGGCAATTTGTGTACATTATATCGGGACATAGTGTCGTTCGCAAGACATTTTATAGGACAACGGCGCTGATTTGCGTAAAAATTTTCCCCGCGCGGCAGCGCGGGGAATTTCAGTCGTCCAATTCGGTAAATCGGTCCCACGGATAGCAGTCCGGCGGCTGCTGCTCGAAGTAGAGCACCTCGCCGGTTTCCGGGTGAGCAAAGTGCAGGCAGTGCGACCAGAGCGCGATCGGCCCGTCGTCGGGCAGGGTGCTGTACTTCCTGTCGCCCCAGAGCGGCAGACCGCGCGACGAGAACTGGCAGCGGATCTGATGCGTGCGCCCGGTCTGCAGATAGATGCGCACGAGCGAGAGCTCCGCGCGCGTGCCGAGCACATCGTAGTCGAGCACAGCCTCCTGCACGCCCTTGGCCATCCTGTCTGTGACGTAGGTCTTGCGCTCGTTCGGGTCGCGGCGCAGCAGGTCACGGTAAGTGCCCTGCAGCGGCGAAGGCGCTCCGTGCACGACGGCCAGATACGTCTTGCCGAAGTCGTGCTCGCGGATCTGCGCCGAGAGCTTCGACGCAGCGGCCGGTGTGCGCGCGAGCACCATCAGCCCGCTGACCACACGGTCGAGCCGGTGCACGGTGCGCACGCAGGCATTCGGGTCACCGAGCGCCTGCCGCACCAGTTCGGGCACGCCGCCCGGCTCGTCCGTGGACAGCACGCCCGCCGGCTTGATGCACACGAGGATGCTGTTGTCCTGATAGAGAATGTCCATGTTGTCGCCTCGTTTCGGTGTCTGCCGCGAGTATACCACAAACCCGGCGCGCGGGCAACGAAAAAGGCGGCGCAAAAGCGCCGCCCTCGAAAACGTGGAGCGTCAGGCCTTTTCTTTCCCCTGACGGTAAAACGGGATGGCCAGCGCCATGATGACCGCGAACACGATCAGATAGTAGAGCACGGCCTTGCCGTGCGACACAACGGCCGCGACGCAGAAGAAGATGCAGCACACGATCGACAGCACCGGCATGACGTAGCGGTGAAAAGCGTTCAGCTCCTTTTCCCGGCGCATGACGTTGAGGAACATCGGAATATAGAGCGCGTAGAGCGTGATGATCGGCAGCTCGGACGAGTCGAAGCAAAACGGGCCGAACCAGCCCTCGGTGAGGTTGGCGCCGTAGAAATACGTCAGCCAGACGGCGCACATGAGCACGCCCACGATGGCGGAGTTTGCCGGCATGTTCGTGTATCGGTCGATGCCGAGAAACGCCTCCGGCTTCGGGCCGTTGCCGCGTGCAGCGACGGAGTAGAGGCTGCGCGTCGCGGCGAGCATGAGCCCGTTGAGCGTGCCGAGGCACGACACGACGACCAGCACGAACAGACCCACGCCGGCGGCCCGGCCGAAGATCTTCTCAAAGGCGAGCTTGGCGCCGGCCTCGCCGCCGGCCATGATCTCCGCATTCGAGACGCTGCCGGACAGGCCGATGTAGTAGAGGATGTACGTCAAGGCCACGATGAGCGTGCCGACGACAAGCGCGATCGGCAGGTTGCGCCGGGCATCCTTGAGCTCGGCGTTGATGCTCGTGGCGATGATCCAGCCCTCATATGCAAAGGCCGTTGCCGCCACGGCGGTGAACAGCGCGTGGCCGTTGCCGCCCTCGACGGTCGTGACGACGGTGGTGAAGTTTTCGATCGTTGTGCCGTTGGCAAAGCCGACGATCGTGCCGACGATGCCCATGAGCAGCAGCGGGATGAGCTTGATGACCGTGGTCGCCACCTGAAACTTGCCCGCCAGGATTGGAGACAGGGCGTTGACCGCATAGCTGCCGACAAGGAACAGGCACGCAAGGACCATGACCGGGCCGCCCGTGATGTCAAACCCGCACAGCACGCCGAGATACCGCGCGCTGACCCAGGCCAGCACGGACGTCATGGCCGGGAAATAGATAAACGTTGTGAACCAGCCCATATAATAGGCGTAGCGCTTGCCCATGAGCGCCTCGGCGTAGTCTACGAGTCCGTTGACGTGCGCATAACGTGTGGCGAGGATGGAGAACATGTACGCGCAGATGATCATGATCAGGCCGCCGATCGCCCAGGCGAGGATGCCGAGCGGCAGGTTGCCGCCGGTCGCGGTGAGGATCTTCTCGGCTTTGAAGAACACGCCGCTGCCGATGACGATACCGATGACGAGTGCGATCGCCGTCGGCAGGCCATACTTTTTCTTCAGTTCATTGTCCATAAATCCTTTTCTTCTTTCCCCCAGATTTTTTGCTGCCAATTTCACGCTTAAAATCGCTAAATCAGCAGCTGTAAGATATATTGTACATGACAGCGGCGGAAATTACAAGGAAAGGTTGTACAAAGCGTGCAAAAACGCCCTCCCGGACGGCTCCGGGAGGGCTATGCTGTGGATTTTGGAATATGGCCTTACAGCGCGCACAGCACGACGCAGGCCTGCTCGCGCGTCGTGGTGGCCTGCGGCTGGAAGCTACCGTCCGGCATGCCGCTGATGACACCGGCGCTGTGCAGTGCCTGCACGGCGGGCAGGGCGTAGGCGGCGATGCTGCCCTCATCCGTGAAGGGGGTGACCGTCGTCTGCTTGAGCTGCACACCGGCCTGCTGCGCGTAGTTATACAGCATCACGGCCATGTCCTGGCGCGAGATCTCGGCAGCGGGTTCGAATGTCGTGGCGCTCGTGCCGCTGACGATGCCGCTCGCAGCCGCCCAGTTGACATAGGGCGCGTACCAGCTGCCCGCCTGCACATCGTCGAACGGGCCGGACGCATAGCCGGACACGTCCGCACCGGCGAGGCCGGCGATCATGGTCACGAACTGCGCGCGCGTGACGTTTGCGGTCGGCTCGAAAGTCGTGGCGCTCGTGCCGGAGACAACGCCGGCATCATAGAGCTGCTTGATATACGGATAGCTCCAGCGGTCGCCCGGCACGTCCGTGAACGGCAGACCGGTGCCCGGCGTCGGCGTGGGCGTCGCCGCGGTCACGTGGGAGAGGTTATCCATCAGGCTCAGGTAGAACTGGCGCAGGGCCGGTATGCTCTGCGAGGCCAGGTCTGGCACCGGCATGCCGGCAATGAAGTTGCCGTGGTCATAGTGGCGCACGGGCATCACGTTCCACACGCCGGGCTGATAGCCGACGTTGGAGTAACCGTCCTGCTGAACATAGCCGGTCTTGCCGCTCTGGGTCAGGCAGCGGCCGGCGCTGTCGGTCGGGTACAGGGCGGAGACGGTGTTGACAAGGCCGTCGTTCGGGGCCCAGCTCTTGTCGATCCGGAAGCCGCCGGCGGTCGTCTGGTCATAATAGCCGCACATCTGGTTTGCAAACGGCACGAACAGCGGCGTCATATCGACGGCCGACGTGCGCTCGCCGGTAAGCGTGCTCTGGCGCGTCTTGTCGCCGGCGTAGGAGAAGTAGTACACATTGGGCTGGATCTCAATATCGTCGTTGAGCTCCAGCGCGCGGTCGATCGTCAGGTCGCGGAACACGTTGTCGTTGTGCGACAAAAAGTCCGAGTGCAGCACACGGTCGAGCGCCTCGAGCACGGTCTCGCCGTCCTTGCGGTAGAAGCCGAACTGCTCGAGCTGGAAGTCATACACGCCCTTGAAGTCCGAGATGCCGAGCAGCTTGGCCATGGTGGTTGAGGCCTCGGCGGCGAACTGCGTCATGTCGCCGCAGCACTCGAGGAAGGTCGTGCCGTTGTGCGGGGCAGCCAGCGTCGTCAGAGAATAGACCCAGTCGGCCTTGCCGCCCTGGAAGAACGGGGAGACCTCTGTGCCGGCGGCCTTGGCCGCGGCCTGCTCCTCCGCGGAGCCGTCGGCCAGAATATCGAGGAACAGACGGATCGTTGCGCCGCCGAAGCTGTGGCCGACGAGGTTGATCTTCTTGTCCGCGCTCCAGCCTTCAAACAGCGGCTTGTCATACGTCACGCCATAGCGCGCGTGGCCGTACTCGGCGGCGTGGGCGGCGCCGTAGTCCACGGTCGTGCCGGTGAGCTGGGCATAGAGCTCACACGCGCGGTCCCACGCGCTCGAGAGCGGGCCGACGGAGGCGGCGTAGCTCTCATAGCCCTTGCCCGTCAGGTATGGCATCAGGTCGCTTGTCAGGCCCCAGTACGGGGTCACGGCGTAGATCTGGTCGTGTTCGCCCCAGCCCATCAGGCCGTGGACGTAAATGGTCGGGTAGCGCTCGGCGCCCGACTGCTGCGTGTCTGCGGCGGCTGCCGGCAGGAGCAGCAGGCTCCCGGCCATCACCAGCGCGAGCAGCAGACACAGGAACTTTTTGCTCTTTTTCATGGTGTTGTGCACATTCCTTTCCGGCGCGCCGGGGCGCGCTTCTATTTTTTGAGTATTATAATTCCGGCCGCGCCGATTTGCAATCCTGGTAACGCAGAAGATGTTGTGTCAGATTCGTTCGCGTGTGAGATTTTTGGACACGTGACCGTATCTGCCGCACGGCAGCGCGGACACCTGTGTGCGCATACAAAAAACGTCCCCCGGCCTTGGGCCGGGGGACGTTTGCAAAGCGGGGATTTACAGCATGCACAGCACGGTGCAGGCCTGTTCGCGGGTCGCGGTGGCGTACGGCTGGAAGCTGCCGTCCGGCATGCCGCTGATGACGCCGGCGCTGTGCAGCGCCTGCACGGCGGGCAGCGCATAGTCTGCAATGGCGCTCTCGTCCGTGAAGGGCGTCACGGTCTGCTCGTTGAGCGTGACGTCATACCGCTGTGCGTAGTTATAGAGCATGACGGCCATGTCCTGGCGCGAGATCGTCGCGTTCGGGTCGAAGGTCGTGGCGCTCGTGCCGCTGACGATGCGGTTGGCGGCCGCCCAGTTGACGTAGGGCGCGTACCAGGCGTCTGCGGGCACGTCGCTGAACGGGCCGTACTGGTAAGCGGACACGTTCACACCGGCAAGTCCGGCGAGGAAGGTCACGAACTGCGCGCGGGTCACGCTGCCGGTGGGCTCGAAGGTCGTGGCGGTCGTGCCGCTGACGACGCCGGCCTCATACAGCTCCTTGATGTACGGATAGCTCCAGCGGCTGGCCGGCACATCCGTGAACGGGAATGCGGTGCCGGTCGGCTCAGCGGTGTAGGTGCTGTAGATGTCCTCCATGACGCCGCGGTAGAGCGCGTGCGTCTTGACGAGGCTGCCGTTGAGCATGCCGCCGACGAACTGGATGTGGTCAAACGACTGCACGGGCATGACGTACCAGATGCCGGGGTGGAAGTTGATGTTGGAGTAGCCGTCGTAATTCGTCCAGCCCTGCTTGCCGTCCTTCGTCAGGCAGGTGCCGTCGCTGTGGATGGGGTAGAAGGCGGACACGGTGTTGACCATGCCGTCGTTCGGGCACCAGCTCTTGTCGATGTAGAAGCCGCCGGCAGTGTACTTGTCATAGTATTTGCCCATGTTGTAGGCACCGGGATAGAACAGCGTCCACATCTTGGCCGACGGGATGTAGTTGCCGGAGACCGGGTCCTGCACGGTCTGGTTGCCGGCGTAGGAGAAGTAGTAGACATTCGGCTCGATGCCGATGCCGTCGTTGATCTCGAGCGACTTATCGATCGTCAGGTCAAGGAAGGCGTTGTCGTTGTGAGACATGAAGTCGGTGCTGAACACGCGCTGCAGCGTCTCGAGCACGGTTTCGTTCGGATCCTTGTAAATACCGAACTGCTCGAGCTGGAAGTCATAAAGATTCTTGATCTCCGTGATGCCGAAGCCCTTGGCGAGCGTCTCAGCCAGATTCGTTGCCACGTCCATGATCGTGCCGTTGGACTCGATGAAGGTCGTGCCGTTGTGCGGTGCGGCGATCTCGGTCATGGAGTGCACCCAGCTGCTCTTGCCGCCTGTGAACAGCGGACTCGGCGCGGTGCCGGCGGCCTTGGCCGCCGCGACTTCCTCGGCGCTGCCGTTGGCCATCAGTTCGAGGAACTGGCGCGTGGTCGCGCCGCCGAAGCTGTGACCGACGAGGTTGACGGCGTGCTTTGTGCCCCAGCCGGAGAAGAGCGGCTGGTCATAGGTGATGCCGTAGCGCGCGTGGTCGTGCGCTGCAGCGTGCGCCGCGCCGTAGTCGACCGTCGTGCCGGTCAGCTGGGCATAGAGCTCGCACGCGCGGTCCCACGCGCTGGAGATCGGGCCGACGGTGGCTGAGTATGTCTCATAGCCGAGCGAATTGAGATAGCTTGTCAGGCTGCCGGTGGTCATGCCCCAGTAGGGGAGCATGGCGTTGATGCCGGCGCGCTGGCCCCAGCCCATCAGACCGTGTACGAACACGACCGGGTCGTCCTTGCTGCTCGGGCAGGTCTGGTCTGTGGCTGCTGCCGGAAAGACGCACAGGCTTGCCGCCAGAATGAGCGTCAGCAGCAGACACAGAAATCGTTTGCTGTGTTTCATTATGATTCCCCTCCAAAGTATAAAAATGTTTAATGGCTTCATCATCATCACAAGCGCTGGCAGCGCTGGCGAATGACGCAGAACAGACGCAAATTTGAAAACTGTCGTTGTGTATGGTATGACACATAACCTCACGAAAGGAAAGCCATTTTTTGCGTGTTGCTCACAGAAGCTGCATATTACTCTAATGTTTTGCAATGCAGTTATAATGCATCCGGATTGCGAAAATTGCCAAACTGTGTCACCGGACAGGTAAGTGGGAGAAAAAGTGATGCGCATCATTTTTGCAGTTCTTGCCCGTCATCATTCACAAAAATTCATAAATTCTGTATTTGATTTCGGAAAATTCTACGAATTTGGGCATTCTCTTGCAAACTGCATAAAAACCACTTTCGGATATTGTGAAGATTTGGACGGCTTTGCGCACATTCGTTATAGCATCGCACGGGGGCGTTTGATATAATATAAACGAAATAGAACGGAAACGTATCCCAGCGAAAATCGAACAGTTGGAGGTAATGGAATGAGCAAAAAGTATCTGTATTATTTCAGCGAAGGAAGTCAGGCGTTCGGCGGTGACAAGACTGCGATGCGCAATACGCTCGGCGGTAAAGGCTCCGGTCTTGCGGAGATGACTGCGGCCGGCATGCCGGTGCCGCAGGGCTTTACCATCACGACCGAGGCCTGCACGCAGTACTATGCGGACGGCCGCCAGATCAGTGCGGAGATCCAGGCGGACATCTTTGCACACGTCAAGGGTCTTGAGGAGATCACCGGCAAAAAGCTCGGCGACGTCGAAAATCCCCTGCTCGTGTCCGTGCGCTCCGGTGCGCGCCAGTCCATGCCCGGTATGATGGACACCATCCTCAACCTCGGCCTGAACGACGCGTCCGTCGAGGGCCTGGCCAAGAAGACCGGCAACCCCCGCTTTGCCTACGACAGCTACCGCCGCTTTGTGCAGATGTTTGCGGACGTCGTCATGGGCGTGTCCAAGAGCCTGTTTGAGGAAGAGATCGACAAGATGAAGGCTGCCAAGGGCGTCACGAACGACGTCGATCTGGACGCCGACGATCTCAAGCAGCTCGTTGTCATCTTCAAGAAGATCTATGAGGACAATGAGCACAAGCCCTTCCCGCAGGACCCGAACGAGCAGCTCATCGAGGCGGTCAAGGCTGTGTTCCGTAGCTGGGATAACCCGCGCGCGAACGTCTACCGCAAGATGAACGAGATCCCCTATGAGTGGGGCACCGCTGTCAACGTCCAGCAGATGGCGTTTGGCAACTCCGGCGACCGCTCCGGCACGGGCGTGGCCTTCACGCGCGACCCGGCCACTGGCGCGAAGAAGCTCATGGGCGAGTACCTCATCAATGCACAGGGCGAGGACGTCGTCGCCGGCGTGCGCACGCCGAGCCCGATCAGCCACCTGCAGGATCAGATGCCGGAGGTGTATGATGAGTTCGTCGCCATCGCCAACCGGCTCGAGCACTACTTTAAGGATATGCAGGACATGGAATTCACCATCGAGGACGGCAAACTCTACATGCTCCAGACCCGCAACGGCAAGCGCACCGCGCAGGCGGCGCTGCAGATCGCGTGTGACCTCGTCGACGAGGGCATGATCACCGAGCGTGAGGCTGTGCTGCGCGTTGAGCCCAAGCAGCTCGATACGCTCCTGCACCCACAGTTTGACGCCGAGGCGCTCAAGAAAGCCGACGCCATCGGCAAGGGCCTTGCCGCGTCTCCCGGTTCCGCCTGCGGCCAGATCGTGTTCTCCGCCGAGGAGGCCGAGGAAGCCGTCAAGAGCAAGACCATGCCGAAGGTCGTGCTCGTCCGTCTTGAGACCAGCCCCGAGGACATCGTTGGCATGCAGGTCTCGCAGGGCATCCTGACCGTGCGCGGCGGCATGACCAGCCACGCGGCCGTCGTCGCCCGCGGCATGGGCACGTGCTGCGTCTCCGGCTGCGGCAATGACAACAGCGTCCACATCAGCTATGCAGATAAAGTCTTTGAGATCAACGGCCACCGCTTCACGGAGGGCGACTGGATCTCCCTCGACGGTAGCACCGGCAACATCTACGCCGGCCAGATCCCGACCGTCGCCGCCACCGGCAACCAGAACTTCAACCGTCTCATGGGCTGGGCCGACGCTGCCCGCCGCCTGAACGTCGAGGCCAACGCCGACAACCCGCGCGACGCGCAGCAGGCGGTCGACCTCGGCGCCGAGGGCATCGGTCTGTGCCGCACCGAGCATATGTTCTTCGCCGAGGACCGCATCAAGGCCGTCCGCGAGATGATCTGCGCCCGCACCGTAGAGGAGCGCAAGGTCGCACTGGCGAAGGTCGAGCCGTTCCAGCAGAGCGACTTTGAGGCAATGTACCGCATCATGGGTACCCGCCCGATGACCATCCGCTATCTCGATCCCCCGCTGCACGAGTTCCTGCCCACCCAGAAGGCGGACATTGAGGAGCTGGCGCAGGAGATGGGCATGACGTTTGACGAGCTGCAGGATGTTGTTGTGTCCCTGCATGAGTTCAACCCCATGATGGGCCACCGCGGCTGCCGTCTGTGCGTCACCTATCCGGAGATCGCCGAGATGCAGACCAACGCCGTCATCAAGGCGGCGCTCAAGGTCAGCGCCGAGACCGGCACGATGATCACGCCGTACATCATGATCCCGCTGGTCGGCGAGCGTAAGGAGCTCAAGTTCATCAAGGACATCGTTGTCCGCACGGCGGACGCGCTCATCAAAGACGCCGGTGTGGATATGAAGTATCACGTCGGCACTATGATCGAGATCCCGCGCGCCGCGCTCACGGCCGATGAGATTGCCAAGGAGGCGGACTTCTTCAGCTTCGGCACGAATGACCTGACGCAGATGACCTTCGGCTTCAGCCGCGACGACGCCGCAAAGTTCCTCGGTGCGTATTACGATACGAAGATCTACGAGAACGATCCGTTCCAGCACCTCGATGTCAACGGTGTCGGCAAGCTCGTGGAGATGGCCTGCAAGCTCGGCCGCCAGACGAATCCGGATCTCGAGCTCGGCATCTGCGGCGAGCACGGCGGCGATCCGTCGTCCATCGCGTTCTGCCACAAGGTCGGCCTGGACTACGTGTCCTGCTCGCCGTTCCGCGTGCCCATTGCCCGCCTCGCCGCCGCTCAGGCTGCCATCCGCGAACAGCGCCAATAAAAAGTTGACGCAGCAGCGTAGGCAAAACAACTGATATAAATACGGTCACACAGTCCCTTTGGATTGTGTGACCGTTATTTTTTGCCCATTTTCAGCTGAATACACCGCAAATCAAGCCGCTGGTTTCCCTATGAAATCAACGGCTTTTTTCGTGCTCAAAAAATTTTTTTGAATTTTTTCGCTCAGAGGGTTAAAAAATGAGCCTTCTCGCTGCCTGCCTATTGAGGGACAAAACAAACGCCCTCGTGAACCTTGAAAACCGAATACACATTCAACAGGTACATTCCTGATCGGGGGCGAAGGCCCCAGCCGGACGAAGGTGCGCCACGAACTTCCTGCCCACAAGGGTTATCACGGAAAGCAAGGTTGGTAGCGATTCCGAACCATTCTGAAATATCCGCTTGCTACGGATAAGGCGATGAAACGATTCAGGGACAATGATACTTCCCTATGGGGCTGGCGGAGTACCCGGCAGAGGTGAGAGTCCTATGAGTTCGGTCAGCAGCCGAACGCCTGTTGATTCCCTTTTACACATTTGGGGGATGAGATCGAGTTAAATGCGACCACCAAAGCACATGAGACCCTGTTCTTCATTCCTTTTTATTCTCTTACCCAAGATGTATTGTGATCCTACAGTGCGAAAGTGGTCTGCGTGTCAATGTTATGGTAGAAAATGCTCGGAAGATGTGATATAATACGCTGCATAAAAATGGAGTTGTCTACACTTTCAGGAACGGGAAGCGCAATGCTGCATCCCGGTGCTTGAAGAAAGTGACGTGATCATGTGGCTTTTGACGGCTCACGCACACCCGATTTTTTATGGAAGAGAGGAGCAAAAGTATGGAAACGATGGATAATGAACGCCGCATCAGCACCGGCATTGACGGTCTTGACAAGGCGATCGATTTTCTTCGTCCGGGCGATACGGTCGTCTGGCAGTGCGAGCATATCAGCGACTATATGTATGTCGCAACGCGATTTGTGACCAATGTTGCCCGGCAGGGCAACCGCATCGTCTATATACGCTTTGCCGATCATGAGGAGATCATGGACACAGCGGCGTTGCGTGAGCGTGGCGCCAACGTTGAAAAATACGAGCTTGATCCGCGTGTGGGCTTTGAGACCTTTGCCGTGCAGGTGCACCGCATCATTGACAAGGAGCCGCTTGGCACGTTTTTTGTGTTCGACTGTTTGTCGGATCTGCAGAAATACTGGTTTTCCGATTTGATGATCTCGAACTTTTTTCTGCTCATCAATCCCTTCCTGATCCGGCGTCAGGCGGTCGCATATCAGCCGATCGATTATGAAAAGCACACCTATGAGACCATTTCGCGCATCCGGAAAGAGACGCCGCTGCTTGCCAATATCCGCACGCTTGACGGCAGTGTTTATATCCATGCGGTCAAAGTACGTGGCCGCAGCACGCCAACGACGTACTTCCCGCTGAAAATCACCGGAACCAGGTGGCGCACGTTGACATCCAGCGCAGATACTTATGCGATTTTTGAACGCTTTACCCAGACCGGCGAGCGGCGCGACTGCTGGGACAGCATGTTTGATTCTGTCTCTGACGGCAGGGAGCCGACAGACGAGGATGGACAGCGGCTCAAGGAGAATATCCTGCGTTGCCTGCTCGGTAATGAGCCGACGCGTCTTGCGCTGTGCCGGAAATATTTCTCCATGCGCGACCTGCTGTACATCAAGAACCGCGAGATCGGCACGGGCTGCATCGGCGGCAAAGCCGCCGGCATGCTGCTGGCGCGCAACATCCTGCGCGATGAAGCACCGGAGCTGTATCGGACGCGCATCGAGCCGCATGATTCCTATTACATCGGCGCCGACGTCTTTTATACATACGGCGTTCAAAACGGGCTGTGGTCCTCCCGCATCCGGATGGTCGAGGCGGCGGATTACCTCGAATACGCGGAACCGATCCGCGAGCTGCTGCTCAACGGGATCTTCATGCCAAGCATCAAGGAACAGTTTCTGTCCATGCTCGAATATTTCGGCCAGTCGCCGATCATTGTGCGCTCCAGCTCTATCCTGGAGGATGGCTTCGGCAATGCCTTTGCCGGCAAATATGAGAGTGTTTTCTGCCCGAATCAGGGCAGCCTGAAGGAACGCTATGATGTCTTTGAGCGCGCCGTCAAGCAGGTCTATGCAAGCACCGTCAACCCGGATGCGATCAAATACCGCGCAGAGCGCAAGCTCCTTGACCGCGATGAGCAGATGGCGCTGCTGGTCATGCGTGTCTGCGGTGACGTGCATGGCGACTACTACTATCCGCATATTGCCGGCGTCGGCCATTCCAAGAACCTGTACCTGAACAAGCAGAACGCTTCGGCGGAAAACAAGGGCATGCTGCGGCTGGTGTTCGGCATGGGCACGCGCGCAGTCGACCGTGAGGCCGACGATTATGCCCGGCTGCTGAACATGGACAACCCGACTGCCCCGCCGATGGTCGCATACGGTGATGAGTATAAGTATTCTCAGCACAAAATGGATGCAATCGGCCTGAAGGATAACGAATTTGAAACGATCCGCGTGGACGGCATTGACAAGCGTGACCTCAAGGCCGACCCGTCGCTGTTTATGGAGCCGGACTATCCCACCGTCTCACGCCTGCGTGAAATGGGGCTGAGTACGGCGGACGCTCCCAATATTCTGAATTTCCGAAAGCTCCTGCGCAGCACGGATTTCACCGATGTTATGACGGAGGTCATGCGCGTGCTCGAGGAGAAGTACAGCTACCCGGTCGATATTGAGTATGCCTGCAACTTCGACCAGGACGGCAATTACCGCGTCAATCTTCTGCAGTGCCGGCCGCTTCAGACGCGCGGCGTCGGCGCGGCGGGCGTCATGCCGAATGTAAAGGAATTCTATTTCCGCACGAGTGGCAACTTTATGGGCGGGAACGTCTGCCTGCCCATCCGCTATGCCGTCATGGTTCAGGTCGAGCCGTATCTGGATCTGCCGGAGCAGCGCAAGTATCAGGTCGCGCGTAAGCTCGGGGAACTCAACAACCTCCTGCGCGATGCGGGCACGATCCTGCTCGGTCCGGGGCGCTGGGGGACGACCATTCCCAGTCTCGGCGTGCCGGTGCATTTTATGGAGATCAACCGCTTTGACTGTATTGCCGAGCTTGCCTACAGCTCACACGGCCTGCGCCCGGAGCTGAGCTATGGCAGTCACTTCTTCCAGGATCTCGTGGAGGCCGGGTCATTTTATGTCGCGCTCTACCCGGGTGAGGACGGCTGCGTATTTCAGGATGCGCTGTTTGCAGACTGCGAGAATGTGTACGCACAGCTCATGCCATCCGACACGGAGGACGGGATGGCGGATGTCATCCGCGTCTATGATCTCGGGCGGGATCAGGCGATCCTCTACTCCGAGGTCGGGAGTCAGGCGTGCTTTCTTGCCAAGGTCTGACCGTCGGAAGACCTATAAAATATTGGGACGTGCGCCGGATAAGTGGCAACCGATAGTACCGGGCGGAGCCCAGCACAGAAGTGTGCTGGGCTCCGTTTCATTGGTGCCTTTAGGCGCAGAAAAGAGAGACATATTTCATGACCGAAAAGATCACGCTCTCCGGCGTGCCGGAGACGATGCCGCAGATCGTTTATGCCTGCGCCAGGGAGAGCGAAGGGCGCGGTACGATCCATGACCCGAAAGCGGAGGAGATCATCCGCCGGCTGGACTACGATTTTTCCCTGGCGGACAGCGACACCGCGATGCGCAGCGGCGTCATCGCCCGCACGCTCGTGCTTGACCGGCTGGCGCGCAGTTGGCTCGCGCAGCATCCGGCGCCGTCGTTGTCAACCTCGCCTGCGGCATGGACACCTGGTGCTACCGGGTAGACGGGTACGCGCACTGGTATAACCTCGACCTGCCGGAGACCATCGCCGTGCGCGAGCGGCTCCTGCCGGAGCACGGCGCGATCTCGCAGCTCGCCATGTCCGCCGTGGACGACCGGGGCGGCGAGATCACGGAGCAGGGCGCTTCGGTGCTCGTCACCATCGAGGGCCTGACCATGTACCTGTCGCAGGTGGATGTGCAGCGCATCTTCGCGGTGATCGCCGGGCGATTCCCGGAGGCGGCGGTGTTCGTCGAGACCATGAGCCCCATGGTCGTCAGGCGTTTCCGGGAAAAGTCCATCGAGGGCAGCCATGCGAAATTCACCTGGGGCGTAAAGGGCGGCGCGGCCCTGGCCGCGCTGCTGCCGGACTTTCGGTTTGTCGAGCAGCACAGCCTGACCGAAGGCATGGCGGTGTTTGCTCCGGTCTACAAGGTGCTGGGCAAGATCATCGTGCTGGAAAGAGCGTGAGCAGGCGGCCTGTTTGACAGCCCCTGTGCGGCTGCGTATAATGATTTTGAGCTGATTGCACGCAGCATGATCAATTGCGCAGCAGGGGGTGGCGGATATGCCGGTGACGAAAAAGACATGCTTTCATCCATATACGAAGGCCACGGTCAATCAGGTCGAGCGCTGGCTTCTGCCATGGCGGAGCGGGGGTGGACGCTTTGTGAGCTGCGGCGGTGGCAGTTCGTTTTTCGAAAATCAGCTCCCGCGTGCAAGGAATTCTTCCTGTTTTGGAGTGTGGACGCACGCCGCCGCGACTATGCCTTCACTGATTATTTCCACGCAGAGCAGCAATATCGCAAGCCAGGCTCGAAGATCGTGTCAAAGGGCATTTCGGTCTTTGAAGCTGCCCCTGCGAAAATGGATGCCACATATGCGCGCGCAAAGGATGCGCGCAATGCCTACTTCCAGCACTTCCATGTGCAGCTGTTGATGGCGGCACTGCTTCTTACAGCGGCCGAATTTCTGCTCTATTTTGTGCTTGAAGCTGTTGACACGGCGATGTTTGTATTCCTCACGTCTGTTTTCCTTGCGGCTGCGCTGTATTATCTTGTGAGCGTTCTTATGCTGCGAAACGCACGCAAAGCGTATAAAGCGTATGTACGGAGGCGAACATGAAACAAACACCACAGATCCGGCTGGTTTTTACGCTCACAAGGCGCGACCGTGCAGATTTTGACCGGGATGCGGTCACGCGCGGCCTTGGCATTTTGCCCACGAGGTCATGCCCGCCGACGCCCGGAAAAGGGAAGGTGCAGCACTGCGGCAGGGAGATCCATGAGCCGGATGAGCAGGTGTTTCCCGGTTTTACGGTTCTCCCGGCGGAAGCGCCGCCTTACCCAACGCTGCGGCACGCATACTGGAGCGCGGAACTGCCGAAAATGGACTGCCGGGCCTTGGATGAGCCGCTGCAGCAGTTTGAGCAGATGCTGCGCGGGAAAGAGGCGGAAGTTCGCCGCTTATGTGAGGAATACAATCTATATGCTGATCTGAGCGTGCGGGTGTTTGCGGCGTCCAACGATTTACCGGAGCTGGTCCTCCCAGACAGCAGCGTCGCATTTTGGGCGTCCGTGGGAGCAACGGTCAGCTTTGACTTTTATCTCGATTAACAAAACCCCCACGCGCCGTTCGGGCTTCCGAACGGTGCGTGGGGGTTCCTGTTTGGGAGTATTTCGCGTTATACGATCACGGTCAGCAGCATCTTGAAGCGCGTCTGCCCATAGACCGCGTGCGGCACGTGCGCCGGCATGATGATGCTCTCCCCGGCGGAGACGAGGTGCGCCTCGCCGTCGATGGTGAAGCGTCCCGTGCCGTCGAGCACGGTGACGAGCGCGTCGCCGTCGGCGGTGTGCGTGCTGATCTCCTCATCCTGCTCGAAGGCGAAGAGCGTCATGCTCAGGGCGCGGTTTTGCGCGAGCGTCTTGCTCACGATCTGCCCCGGCTGGTATTCGACCTCGTCGCCGAGGCGCAGCACCTGTGCTTTTTCGATGTTTTTCAGACCCATGATCCGATCTCCTTTGTTCTTGACTGTTGAAATTTTACCCGCCGTGCGGCGGTCGTATACGTTTGTTCAGTCGTCGAGGCCCGGCACCTGCGGCAGGGTCGCAAAGCTCTCGGCGAGCTGTGCGTCGGTGGGGATGAAGTCACGCATCTCGCCGTTGTGGAACTTCTCGTAGGCGACCATGTCGAAGTAGCCGGTGCCGGTCAGACCGAAGACGATGGTCTTGGCCTCGCCGGTCTCGCGGCATTTGACGGCCTCGTCGATGGCGACGCGGATGGCGTGGCTGGACTCCGGCGCGGGCAGGATGCCCTCGATGCGCGCGAACTGCTCGGCCGCCTCGAACACCTTCGTTTGCTCGACGGAGCGGGCCTCCATGTAGCCATCGTGATACAGCTGCGAGACGATGGAGCTCATGCCGTGGTAGCGCAGGCCGCCGGCGTGGTTCGGCGAGGGGATGAAGCCGCTGCCGAGCGTGTACATCTTGGCCAGCGGGCAGACCTTGCCGGTGTCGCAGAAGTCGTAGGCGAACCTGCCGCGCGTGAGGCTCGGGCAGGAGGCGGGCTCGACGGCGATGAACCGATAGTCGTGCTCACCGCGCAGCTTTTCGCCCATGAACGGGGAGATGAGGCCGCCGAGGTTGCTGCCGCCGCCGGCGCAGCCGATGATGATGTCCGGCACGACGCCGTATTTGTCGAGGGCCGTTTTCGTCTCCAGACCGATGACCGACTGGTGCAGCAGCACCTGATTGAGCACGCTGCCGAGCACGTAGCGGTAGCCGGGGGTTGAGGTGGCGACCTCGACGGCCTCGCTGATCGCGCAGCCGAGCGAGCCGGTCGTGCCGGGGTGCTCGGCGAGGATGCGGCGGCCGATCTCCGTCTCCGTGGACGGGCTCGGCGTCACGGACGCGCCGTAGGTGCGCATGACCTCGCGGCGGAAGGGCTTTTGCTCATACGAGCACTTGACCATGTAGACCTTGCAGTCGAGCCCAAGGTAGGCGCAGGCCATCGACAGGGCCGTGCCCCACTGACCGGCACCGGTCTCGGTCGTGACGCCGCGCAGCCCCTGCTGCTTGGCGTAGTACGCCTGCGCGATGGCGCTGTTGAGCTTGTGCGAGCCGGAGGTGTTGTTGCCCTCAAACTTGTAATAGATCTTTGCCGGGGTCTGCAGCTGCTTTTCCAGGCAGTAGGCGCGCACGAGCGGCGAGGGACGGTACATTTTGTGAAAATCGCGGATCTCGTCAGGGATGGGGATCTCGCGGTCGTCGTTGTCGAGCTCCTGACGGATCAGCTCGTCGCAGAACACGGGGCGCAGATCGTCGAACGACATCGGCGCGCCGGTGGCGGGATTGCGCAGCGGGGCGGGCTTGACCTTCATGTCGGCGCGGACATTGTACCACGTGCGCGGCATTTCGTCCTCGGACAGGTAGATCTTGTAGGGAATGTTTTCGTTTGCCATGGTGTTAGCTCCTTTCGACCGGGGCCTTTCCGGGCAAGAAAAAACGACCCTTGTCCACGGAAAGACCAATACGGAATTGATCTTTGGGACAAAAGCCGGAAAACTTCTGCGGTGCCACCCAAATTGGCGCAAGTGCGCCCGCTCGGCGACGTGCCATCACACGTCTTTCCCTGGTAACGGGGGAAAAGCCCGTCGGACTTTACCGCCTCACGGCGTCTCGTCCGCCCTCCGCAGTCCATTCAGCGAGACCGTCTCTGCTGCCATCACACCAACCGGCAGTTCTCTGGGAAAGACGCAAACCCTCGCTTACTCCTCTGCATCTGTGGTTTGCTACTTTGAACTTGGCGCAAGCATACGCCCCCGACGGGCCATTTGTCAAGCGGGCAAATGCACTTTTTCCGCTTTTCACAAACGCGGGCGGCCACACGCAAGAATATTTCGCCATTTAAACACAAAAAGACGAAAAGAAACTGAAAAATTCGGGTGCATCTCACACTTTACATTCGCAAAGCGGCGGCTTATACTGAATTTACCGGAATTGGGTCCGAAACCGGCAACTGAGAATGGGAGTGATTTCTGTGGCGGAAAACAAGACATTATGCATTGCCTGCAAGTATAAATTCCACGACCGGGATCTGCAGCCGTGCGCGGACTGCCTGCGAGCCACGCAGCTGGCGCAGCGGGGCGTCGACCGGTACCAGAAGGCGGCGGAGCCGAAGACCGGGGCGCCTGTCCCGGAGACGCGCCGGGCACATCCGTCGGCCAAGACGCTGTGCTTTGCCTGTAAGTATATGTACTGCGACTGGGATGCTGAGCCCTGCCGGACATGTCTGCGGCACAGTCTGGCGGAAGCGGGGCAGACGGATGCCTTCGAGCCGGAGGCGGGGGCGAAAGCGAAAGATTTATGAATTTCGCTAAAGATATCTATCAAAAAAATAAATAGTTTGGCGGTTATCGCCGTTGATTTCCGTTTGCGATTTCCGCTATAATAAAAGCGTGCAAGGGAGCACATCTTCGAAAAGCGAAGGTGCGCTCTCTTGTCTTTTTTTATTTCCTTCGACCACAAAAAACGGAAAAAACACAAAAACCGGTAAACGGACCCACCGGCGCGGGCGAAAAAATCAAGAACAGGAGGATATGAACATGAAACTGAAACGACTGACGGCACTGCTGCTTTCTGTGATGATGGTGCTTTCTCTGGCCGCGTGCGGAGGCGGCGGTGATACAAAAGATGATTCGGCGTCCGGCGACCTGTCGGGCAAGACGATCATTATCGGCAACATTACCCCGGTGACCGGTGCGCAGGCGGCCTACGGCCTGGCTATCACGAACTCCATCCAGCTGGCGATCGATGAGATCAACGCCGCCGGCGGTATCCTCGGCGCGACCGTGAAGCTCTCCACCAAGGACGATCAGGGCACGCCGGCAGAAGCGGTTTCCGGCTTCAACTCGCTGCTCAGTGAGGGTGCGTCGGCCATTATCGGCGCAACGCTCTCGAGCTGCACGTCTGCGATCACGAGCCTGGCCGACGATGAGGGCATCGTGCTCGTGACGCCGAGCTCCACGGCGGACTCCATCACCACCAAGGACGACTATGTGTTCCGTTCCTGCTTCAAGGACAGCTTCCAGGGCGAGATGGTCGCGGCCTACGCCAAGGATCAGGGCTGGACGAAAGCCGCTGTGCTGTATGCGACCGGCGACACCTACTCCTCCGGCCTGCACGATTCGTTTGTGAAGGCGGCCGAGAAATACGGCATCGAGATCGTCTGCGAGCAGTCCTCGTCCGATACCGGCGCCGTGGACTTCTCCTCGCAGCTGGCGACCATCGCCGCCTCCGGCGCGGACATGCTCTTCGCTCCGTACTACTACGATGCAGTCGGCCCGAAAATCATCCCGCAGGCACGTGAGGCCGGCTTCAAGGGCGCGATCATGGGCTGCGACGGCTTTGACGGTACGCAGGACTACACCACCGGCGATCTGAGCGCTTACGAGAACGTCTACTTCACCAACCACTACTCCCCGGAGGACAGCTCCGAGATCGTCCAGAACTACGTTAAGAACTATACCGCCAAGTACGGCTCCGAATCCATGAACGCCCTCGGCGCGCTGGCCTATGACGCCATGTACATGGTCAAGCAGGCCATTGAGAAGGCCGGCAGCATCGACCACGATGCCATCCGCGACGCGATGAGCGGCATGCACTATGTCGGCGTCACCGGCGACATGACCCTCGACGAGACCGGCACGCCGGAAAAGAGCGTGGCCATCCTGACCTTTACGCCCTCTGACGGCAAGCTCGTGCAGAAGTTCGTCAAGACGCAGAGCTGACACGTCCCCGGCGATACAGCCGGAACCGGACAAAACCAAAAGCAATGCCTCCGCGCGAAAGCGCCGCCCGGCGCTTTCGCGCGCGATCATTCCGGCGCGGCTGGCCTGCGCGTGAACCAGAAAGGCAGGGAGAGAATATGACTGACTTTTTACAGCAACTGATCATCGGGCTCCGCCTCGGCAGCGTCTATGCGCTTGTGGCGCTGGGCTACACGATGGTTTACGGTATCATCCGACTTATCAACTTTGCACACGGCGACTTCATCATGGTCGGCGGCTATACGCTGTATTTCACCGTGCCGATCCTGCTGCACAGCATGGGTCTGCCGGCGTGGACGGGCGTGATCGCGGCCATCGTGATCTGCGCGCTCGTGGGTGTTTTGGTCGAGCTGGTGGCCTACCGGCCCGTGCGCCGCAAGGGCACGAGCATGTCGGCCCTCATCACGGCCATCGCCATGAGCCTGCTGCTGGAAAACCTCGCGCAGGCCATTCCGGCCATGGGCCCGAACCCGCGCGTGATCTCCGATGAGATCTTCAGCACGGCGCCGATGTCCCTCGGCGGCGTGTCCGTGAACATGGCGGCCGTGATCACGATCGTCATCGCAGCCGTTGTCATGGCGGCGCTGCAGATTTTCGTGCAGAAGACGAAGCTCGGCCGCGCCATGCGCGCCGTGTCCGAGAATAAGGAGGCGTCCACGCTCGTGGGCATCAACGTCAACCGCACGATCGTGACGACGTTCGCCATTGGCTCGGGCCTCGCGGCCATCGCAGCGCTGATGTACTGCGCGCAGTACCACACCGTGACGACGACGATGGGCTCCATGCTGGGCCTCAAGGCGTTCGTGGCGGCGGTCATGGGCGGCATCGGCCTGATCCCGGGCGCCATGCTCGGCGGCATCGTCGTCGGCATCATTGAAGCGCTCGTGACGGCCTACATCAGCTCGTCGCTCGCCAACGCCGTTGTGTTTCTGATCCTGATCGTGATGCTGCTGGTCAAGCCGGCCGGCATCCTCGGAAAGAATGTAGGTGAGAAGGTATGAATACGCTGCAAAAAACGAAACTGCGCGGTACCGGCATCAACTGCGGCCTGATCGTGCTGCTCTTTGCCGTGGTGCTGCTGCTCGGTCAGGTGCTCCCGCAGAATACTTACCGCCGCGTGCTGGTGCCGATCATCTGGCAGATGTGCATTTTCATCCTGCTCGGCACGTCGCTCAATCTCACGCTTGGCTACCTGGGCCAGCTCACGCTCGGCCACATGGGTTTTGCCGGCGTCGGCGCCTACACCGCTGCGCTGACCTCGCTTGCGCTCGAGCGCGCGGGCCTGTTCGAGGCATCCAAAGCAGCCCCCGGTCAGCTCATTCTGGCCATTCTCGGCTGCTGTCTGCTCGGTGCCATCTTCGCAGGGCTGCTCGGCCTGCTCGTGGGCATCCCGGCGCTGCGGCTGCACGGTGACTATCTGGCCATCGTGACGCTCGGCTTCGGCCTCATTGTTGAAAATGTCATTGCAAACCTGCCCTTCGCCGGAGGCGAGGGCCTTGCAAACGGCACGGCGAGCTCCTCGCTCTATGCCAACGGGCTCGGCCTGTCGACCTCGCTGCAGGCAAAGTATGTGTGGCTCGTGCTGGGCATCACCATTTTGTGCATTGCGATCATGTGCATGTTCATCCGCTCAAAATACGGCCGCGCCATCGAGGCCATCCGCGACGATGAGATCGCCGCGTCCGCTTCCGGCGTGAACACGACGTATTACAAGATCCTCACGTTCGTCATCTCGGCGTTCTTTGCGGGCCTTGCCGGCGGACTGTATGCCACGTGCTTTTCCTCGCTCACGACGGCGAGCTTCACGTTCACCAGCGCTTCGATCTGGAACTCGACCTTCATCGTCGTCATCGTGGTTCTCGGCGGCATGGGCTCCATGACCGGCTCGGTGCTGGCGGCCATCGCCATGTACCTGCTCAACTACGAGATCAAAAACGGCGCATGGGTATCGGCGCTGCCGGGCTTCGTGCAGACGCTGTTCCAGTTCCCGATGCTGATCTATGCACTCGTGCTGCTGGTCATCATCATTTTCCGTCCCAGAGGCATTCTGGGCACCTACGAGTTTTCGCTCGACCGGCTGCTGTTTGATGGCCGTCTGGCCGAGAAGAGAAAGGCCAAGGCCAAGAAGGGAGGCGCCGACGCATGACCGATACCAGACCCGTTGTGCTCAAAGCGGAGCACCTCGGCATTACGTTCGGCGGCCTGAAGGCCGTGTCGGACTTCAACATGGAGATCCATGAGGGCGAGCTCATGGGCCTCATCGGCCCGAACGGCGCCGGCAAGACCACGGTCTTCAACCTGCTCACCGGCGTGTATGTGCCGACGGAGGGCGCATTTTATCTCTGCGGGCAGAAGCTCAACGGCAAGCAGACCTATCAGGTCGTGGAGGCCGGCATTGCCCGCACGTTCCAGAACATCCGCCTGTTCAAGGCCATGACGGTGCTTGATAACGTGAAGATCGCTTTCACGAAGGACATTCACTACAACCTCGCCGACAGTCTCCTGCGCACGAAAAAGTACTGGAACACGGAGCAGGAGCTGACCGAAAAGGCGATGGAATACCTGCGCATCGTCCATCTGGACGACAAGGCCGGACAGCTTGCGTCCAGCCTGCCCTACGGCCAGCAGCGCAAGCTGGAGATCGCCCGCGCGCTGGCAACGAACATGAAGCTGCTGCTGCTCGACGAGCCGGCAGCCGGCATGAACCCGACCGAGACGGCAGAGCTGCTCTCGTGCATCAATACCATCCGCGATACGTTCCATGTGGCCATTCTGCTCATTGAGCACGATATGAGCCTGGTCATGCGCGTCTGTGAGCGCATTCAGGTCATCAACTTCGGCCAGACGATCGCCGCCGGGCTCCCGGAGGAGATCGCGAGCAACCAGGAGGTCATCGAGGCGTATCTCGGCGAAGAGGAGGCGGACGACGATGCTGAAGATTGAAGATCTGGAGGTGTCCTACGGCGCCGTGCAGGCGCTGCGCGGCATCAGCATGGAGGTCAATGACGGCGAGATCGTCTCGCTCATCGGGGCCAACGGCGCCGGCAAGACCACCACGCTGCACGCCATCACCGGCCTCGTGCCCATCAAGAGCGGCTCCGTGATCTACGACGGGCACGACCTGCGCAAGACGGACCCCAGCCGCATCGTCACCATGGGTCTTGCGCACGTGCCGGAGGGCCGGCAGGTGTTCACGCGCATGACCGTGGCGGAGAACCTTGCCATGGGCGCGTATTTCCGCAAGGACAAAAAGGCGATCGCGGACGATCTCGAGCGGGTCTATGCCCGCTTCCCGCGTCTGAAGGAGCGCGCAAAGCAGCTCGCGGGCACGCTCTCCGGCGGCGAGCAGCAGATGCTGGCCATGGGGCGCGCCATTATGAGCGCACCGAAGCTCATCGTCATGGACGAGCCGTCCATGGGCCTGTCGCCCGTGCTCGTGCAGGAGGTGTTTTCCATCATCGGCACGATGCATGAGCTTGGCATCACGATCCTGCTCGTGGAGCAGAACGCAAAGATGGCGCTCGCCATCGCCGACCGTGCCTATGTGCTCGAAAACGGACGCATCACCATGTCCGGCAGCGCACACGATCTGCTGCACGATGATAAGGTCCGGAAGGCCTATCTTGGCGCGTGAATACAGACAGAAAAAGCGCACACACCCGCGGGTGTGTGCGCTTTTTTACGCCGGAGCCGCCTTATAGGAGACGCTTTTTGCAAAATTTCCGGAAAAGGGGAAATAAATATTCCGCTTTGCGCATTTATCTGATATAATCGACACAAAAGGAAATACAATTCATAACTGAACACGGATTCAATCTTGAGAAAGGAAGGATGCTTGCATCCGCAAAACGTCATGAAACGAAGACTGTTTTCCCTGCTGCTGACGCTGGCCATGCTGCTGTCGCTGCTGCCGGCGGCACATGCCCTCGGGGAAGAGAAGCTGCCGGACGAGGACGGATATGGATACACGTACCGCTTTGTCACGCGCGACACCATCGAGATCACATCCTACTATGGGTACGAATCGGAGGTCGTGGTGCCTGCCACCATCGACGGGTATACCGTCGTCGGCATCCAGAGCTTCCACGCGACTGAGGGTTACAGCGACCCCAATGTCGTTGTGCGCAAGGTCACACTCCCGGACACCGTGACCTACATCGCGGACGACGCGTTTTCCGACAGCGATGACTGGAGCGCCAAGACGCACTCCGCGCTGCGTGAGATCGTCCTGCCGCAGAGCCTGAAAACCATCGGCAAGCGGGCGTTTTACCACAACTACTATCTGGAAAAGATCACGATTCCTGCGAGCGTGACGGAGATCGGCAAGGCTGCGTTTGCAGCGTGCACGAATCTGTCCGACATCACCATCCAGGGCGAGCATACGCTCCTGCACGGCGGGGCATTCGGCGCGCGGACGTCCTACAGCGTCGGCACCTTTGCCGGGCAGCTCAGCGCGCTTTACAATGATTGGCTTTATGACGACAGTGCGTCGGACTTCTTCATCTGGAACGGGCAGCTGCTCGCCTATAAGGGCGAGAGCAAGACGCCCGTCATTCCCGACACCGTGCAGACCATCGGCGCCGACGCCTTCTGGCGCACGGATATCACCGGCGTGACCATTCCGGCGGGCGTGCGGGAGATCGGCCCCTCCGCGTTTTATGAGTCCACGGCGCTGACCGCCGTGGACATTCCTGGCAGCGTCGCGCGCATCGACAACAGTGCCTTTTCCGGCTGCACGGGGCTGACCTCCGTCACGCTGCACGAGGGCCTGCAGGTCATCGGCGACGGGGCTTTCCGTGAGTGCACGGGGCTGACGAGCCTGGACCTGCCCGACGGCCTGACCACGCTGGAGGACACCGCGCTTTACGACTGCGCGAACATCGAGCGCTTCACCTTCCCGGCGTCGCTGAGCGACATGGAAGAGTCCAGCATCTACACCTCCAAGTGGTATGAGGGGCTTGCCGACGGGGCGGAGCTCTACTGCGGCGGCGTGTTTCTTGGCTGCAAGGGCAGGGAGTACCCCGCCAAGCTGACCGTCCGCCCCGGCACGAAGATGGTGCGCATAGAGAGCTATCTGGAGGGGGTGAACGAGCTGATCCTGCCCGACGGGCTGGAGTCGCTCATCATCACGCCCGAAGGCGTCTCGGACGACTGCGGCATCACCGCGCTCACCGTGCCGGAGAGCGTCAACTACATTGAGCTCCGCAATATGTCCAACCTGACCAACATTACTCTGCCGGAGACGGCGGTGCTGGCCGAGGGCTGTTTCAGTGGCTGCTATCAGATCGAGGATCTGGCCATTCCCAAGGGCAATCAGACCCTGTACGGCGTCTGCGTCGGCCGCACGGCGCACGTGGTTCTGCCCGACGACGTGCTGGAAGTGCGCGGCCCGATCTCCAACGGCGACCCCTTCCGCTACAACACCGAGAGCGGCAACTCCAGCCTGAAATCGATCGACCTCGGCAGCGTCCGGGTCCTCACGGACGGGGCGCTCAGCGACTGCGTCGCGCTCGAGCGCGTCACGCTGCCCGATTCCCTGATAGAACTCGGCGACGGTGTGTTCAGCGGCTGCGCGCAGCTGCGCGCCGTCCAGGGCGGCGGGAATGTCCGGCAGATCGGAAATTCCTGCTTCTCCGCCTGCCCCGCGCTGACCGACTTCGGGGACCTGACGGCGAACGTGACCTGCGTCGGCTCGCTGGCCTTCTTCAATACCGGTTGGTTTCACGACCAGCCGAACGGCGTGGCCTATTTCGGTAATGTTGCTTATGCCTACAAGGGCACCATGCCGGAGGGCACCATTCTCGACATCAGGGACGGCACCGTTTCCGTTACCTACGAGTTCCTCGCGGGGCAGACGGAGCTCAACCCCAGCTTCGACCAGCCGAATCTGGCCGGGCTGATCCTGCCGGAGAGCTGCAAATACGTTGATGCCTACGCATTTGCCGGGGCCACGAACATGAAGTTCCTCGATCTCGGCGGCGTGCAGTACATCGGGCGCGAGGCATTCAACAACAGCGCCTGCGAGAGCATTGTCCTGCCGGACTCCGTGCGCTATGTCGGCAGCAATGCCTTCTCCGCGCCGAATATCCGTGCCATCCACCTCAACGATGGCCTGCGCGTGCTGGATGAGGGTGCCTTCTTTACCTACGGCAAGGGCAGCGGCGTGACGATCCCCGCGAGCGTCACCTACATCGGCGCGCAGGCGCTCGGCTGGTGCCCGATCGATCCGGACGACCCGTTCGCGGGCCTGACGCGGATCGACGGCTTTGCCATTACCGGCACGGCCGGGAGCGCTGCGCAGGCCTACGCCGAGGAAAACGAATTCACCTTCCGCACGGATGCTGCCTGCACTGCGCACGACTACGTGACCGAGACCGTGGCGGCGACCTGCCGGGACGGCGGCTTCACGCGCCGGACCTGCGCCGTCTGCGGTGACGTGACGGTCACTGCGCGCGGCAGTGCGGCGGCGCACACCGCAGTCGCAAACGACGACATTGCCGCCACCTGTGACCGGCCGGGTGCCACCGGCGGCACGCACTGCGGCTTCTGCGGACAGGCCCTGACGGCGCCGACCGAGGTCGCTGCGCTGGGCCATGACTGGGTCGTTGCCGTCGAGGAATATGAGCACTCCGCCTATTACGGCATGACCCGCCACTATTGCCGCCGCTGCGCGCTCAAGTGGTACGATAACAGCAGCGCACATACACACGATTACAGCTATCAGGTGTCCGTCACGTACCCGACCTGCACCGCGCAGGGTTACACCACGCACACCTGCGCCTGCGGCGACAGTTACCGCGACAGCTACGTCGGCGCGCAGTGCCCGGGCAGAGGCTTTTCCGATATGCCCGGCCCGGCCGACTGGTCGCACGAGGGCATTGACTATGCCGTCTCGCACGGGCTGTTTGTCGGCACGTCCGATACCACGTTTTCTCCCGCCAGTGCGATGACGCGCGCCATGCTCGTGAGCGTGCTCTGGCGCATGGAGGGCGAGCCTGCGCACACGGACCGCAACCCCTTCACGGACGTCGGCAGGGAATGGTATACCGACGGCGTCCTCTGGGCGGCAGAACATGATATTGTCGCCGGCATCGGAGACGGCCGCTTCGACCCGGACGGCGATGTGACGCGCGAGCAGATCGCGGCGATCCTCTGCCGCTACACGCTCTGGAAGGGGCGCAGCGCGGATGCGCGCGCGGACCTGCGCGTGTTCCCGGATGCGGGCGATGTGAGCGGCTGGGCATACGATTCCCTCGCGTGGGCAAATGCTGAGGATCTCATCTCCGGCTGCATGATCGGCAGCATTTCCTATCTCAAACCGCTCGATAATGCCACCCGCGCCCAGGTGGCGGCGATCCTTATGCGCTATCAGCAGAGCATCGGAGCCTGAAGTGAAAAAACATGCGCGTACCCGCTTTGGGTACGCGCATGTCTGCGTTTTTATGCCTGCGTCTGTTCGCCGCTGCGGGCTGCAGACCGGCGCGACGGCCGGTAGATGAGCAGCGCAATGAAGATGAGCACGGCCGTGGTCGCGAGGCTGATCGGATACACGAGCATGATCGACCGGAACGTGTGGTGCAGCGGGAACACGGTGTTGATCCAGATGATGCGCACGCCGCACACGCCGAAGAGCGTCAAAACCGCCGGCACGAGCGAGATGCCGAATCCGCGCAGGTAGCCGGACAGGATCTCATACGTCAGGCTGAAAATGTACGACCCGAAGAGAATGAGCAGGCGGCTATAGCCGATCTCGATGACCTGCGGGTCGTTGTTGAAGATGGCCAGCAGGTACTTGCCTGTCAGCAGAACGAGCACGATGGCGATGGCCGAGGCAATGATGTCCTCGCCAAGGCACAGAAACATGGTCTTCTTGCAGCGGTCGATCTTTCCGGCACCGTAGTTCTGGCCGACGAAGGTCGTGCACGCCTGACTGAAGGAATTGAGCACGTCGTAGGCGATGATCTCAATGTTGAACGCGGCACTCGAGGCGGCCATGACGATGGTGCCGAGGCTGTTGATGGCCGACTGGATGATGATGTTCGACACCGAGAAGATCGCGCCCTGAATGCCGGCCGGCAGGCCGATGCGCATGATCTTGCGGAAGACGGCGGGGTCGATGCGCAGCTGACGGATCTCCACGCGCACCAGATCGCCGTGCAGCAGGCGGCGCAGCAGCAGCACAGAGCTGACTGCGTTCGAGAGGACCGTCGCGATGGCGACGCCGTTGACGTTCATCTTGAGCACGATGACGAAAAACAGGTTCAGGATCACGTTCAGAACGCCGGAGACCGTCAGCGCGATGAGCGGCACCTTCGTGTCGCCGACGCTGCGGAAAATGGCGGCCTCGAAGTTATACAGCAAAATGACCGGCATACCCAGCAGGTAGATGCGCAGGTACGCAAGCGCGAGCGGATACACATCGTCCGGCACGTTGAGCAGGCCCATGAGCCCGGCCGCGATGAGCTGGCCGAAGACCGCCACGAGCACGCCGCCGATGAGCGCCGTGACGATGGAGGTGTGCACGGCACGGTGCACGGTCTCACGGTCGCCGCGGCCGATGGCGTTGGCGATGACGACGTTCGCGCCGAGCGCGATGCCGATGAACAGATTCAGAATCAGGCTGATGACCGGGCTGTTGGCGCCGACAGCGGCCACGGCGGCCGTGCGCATGTCGCCCGTGAAGTTGCCGACGACGGCGATGTCGGCCGCGTTGAACAGCTGGCCGAGAATGCCGGTCGCGGCGACGGGCAGGGCATAGCGCGGGAGTTTATTCCAGAGCGGCCCGTTGAGCATGTCCATATGCTGCTGTTTGGTTATTGCCTGCATAATTTCCTCACCTTTTGTTCGAAATGCGTAAAAATCCAAAGACATATCATAAGTGAAGCACAGCCGGGAATCAAGGCCAAATTTGTATAATTTCCTATCAGTTTGCAGAAAACCTCATTGCATTTGCGCGCGCAGCTGCAAAAGCGTGTTCTCCCGGCAAAAAGGAAGACCCTTTTGATAGTCCGAACCCCGCTCCGGGTACCGGAGCGGGGTTGAACGCGGTGCTTAATTGATCTTGAGCGTTTCCCAGAGGCTGTTGACAAAGATCAGCGTGTCCTGATCAAGGTTGCGGTAGGCGCTGCGGTTGTACGCGTCGCGGAACGAGCCGATGTTGGGGTAGAGGATGGCCATCGTGTCCTCGCCCATGTCATCGATATACTCCGGGTCGTCGTACACGAGCCGGTTCGGCGAGGCGTAGTAGATATACTCGGCGTTGGCCACGGCGGCCTCGCGGCTGAGCATGAAGTTGATGAAGCACTCGGCCAGCTCCTGATCCCGGCAGCCTGTCGGGATGCACATGGCGTCGATGAAATAGTTCGTGTTCTCTGGGTAGTAGAACTGCAGATCCACGCTGTCGGCCTGTGCATCGCACATCGTGAAGTAATCGCCCGCGTAGTAGGCGGCCACGGCGGCCTCACCGGACTCCATCATGTTATAGATCTCGTCCATGACGTAGCTCTTGACGATCGGGCGCTGGTCGATGAGCGCCTGCAGCGCCTGCTGCCAGTCATTGCGGTCGGTGGTGTTGACGTCGATGTTGGCGCGGTACATGGCCGTGCCGAGCGCGTCGCGCGCATTGTTGAACTGCAGGATGTTGCCAGCGTACTTCGGGTTCCACATGAGATCCCAGCTGCCCGTATCGGCCTCATCCACCACGTTGGCGTTGTAGATCACGCCCACGATGCCGTAGGTGTACGGCACAGTGTAGGTGTCATCCGGGTCGTAGTACAGGCCGCGGAAATCCTCGGAAATATACTGATAGTTCGGGATGTTGTCGTAATTGAGCGGCAGGAGCATATCCTCAGCTTCCATGCGCGCGATCATGTAGTCCGACGGGATGACCACGTCGTAGTTCACGGCGCCGCTCTTGAGCTTGGCGTACATGTCCTCGTTGCTGGCGTAGGTGTCGTAGTTGACCTTGACGGGCACACCGTAGGTCGCCTTGTACCAGCCCTCGAACGCAGCGATGGTGTCAAGCGAATCGTCCGAACCGTCGGAGATATACTCACCCCAGTTGTAGACATTGAGCACGCGCGTCTCCTGCCGGCTGCTGTAGATGCTGATGCCGGCAATGAGCAGTGCGGCAGCAGTGAGGATGCCCACGGCGGCGCGCACGGGGCGGCGGCTTTTGCCGCTGCGGGCGGCGCGCGCGGGCTTACCCTCGCGCTTGGCGCGGCGGGCGTCGCGGATGCGCTGCGTGTCGTCCTCATCGACGAGGTTTGTCAGCAGCAGCAGCGCCAGAATGACAAAGAAAATGATCGTTGCCAGCGCGTACATCTTCGGCGTGACGGTCTTTTTCGTCATGTTGTAGATGCGGATCGGAAGCGTCTGGAAGCCGCTGCCCTGCGTGAAGTAGCTGATGACGAAGTCATCGAGCGAGAGCGTGAAGGCCATGATCATGCCGGTGATGATGCCGGGCAGGATCTCCGGCACCTCCACGCGGAAGAACGCGCGCACCGGCGTGCAGCCGAGATCCATCGCGGCCTCGGGCAGCGCGCGGTCCATCTGCTGCAGCTTCGGCAGTACCTGCATGATGACATACGGCAGGCAGAACGTGATGTGCGCGATGATGAGCGACGCCATACCGAGGCTTTTGCCGCCGAACAGGCTGACTGCCGCGACGAACAGAAGCATCATGGAGA